>VYLL01000002.1_pt1 | contig 160661 bp, 125 predicted proteins | sample 5114301 | NCBI WGS metagenome assembly VYLL01 (sample SAMN12291809, study PRJNA351875) | freshwater metagenome | isolation source: freshwater lake | place: USA: Michigan, MSU2 Lake | collected 2011-08-16 | reverse complement strand
ACGGGGCGAGCCGGGCCGGGTGGCGCGATGGGCGGCATGCGCGTGCGTTTTGGCATCGCGCCGGGTGATTACTCCGGCGAAGACGGCGTACTCGTCGGCGATGTCTACCCCAACACGTCCGCGGCGGAAGCGGGCCTGAAAGAGGGCGACCGCATGACGCGCTGGAACGACAAGGCGCTGACGTCGGTCGAGGACTGGATGCCGCTGTTGATCTCCGCCAAGCCGGGGGACAAGGTGGTGATCAAGTACGTGCGAGCGGGCAAGGAAGCGGAGACGACCGCGACGCTGAAGGGGCGTGAGGCGCCGAGGAATGAGTGAGGGAAACCGATTCCGATGCCACTGATGAATGTCGTCTTGCTTGTGCTCGTCACTCACGCGGCGTTCATTGTCTACGGAACGCCCGGAGTGGTCGGCGTGCTCGTGGCACCGTCGAAGGAGGTCGCATTTTATCTCTGCGGGCTCCACAACGCCGCGATGCTCTTTGTCATGACTCGGAGCCTTCGACAGCGTGAGCACGTCGTCGTGATGAGCGGAAGAACGCTCAAGACTTGGCCGGTTCATCTCGTCGCTTCAGCGTGTGCGCTTGCGGTGGTGCTGTATTCCGCAAGTGTCGATTCGCGAGGGTGAGCGCACGACCCGAAGACGCGCTCGCGCTACCGCACCCAGACAAACTTCCACTTCCCGCTTTTCTGCTCGAGCCAGAGCTCGGTAAAGCGCAGGCCCTTGGTCGCGGCCCCGGTGATGCGGATGCGGTACTGCCCAGAGTTGAAGCGGTCGAAGGCGACGTTGGGCGAGAGCTCGGCGGCGGGCATGCGGCCGAAGAGGATCATGATGTCGTCGTAGTTCGTCTGCAGGAAGTCGATGATGTCGCCCTCGCTCTTGCCCTCGCCCACGAACTGCTGCTTGGTCACGTCACTGACGATCTGATCGAGGAACGCTTGTTCTTTGTTGTCATTCAGGCGCATCGCCAGGTGGACCATGACGTGGCGCGGGCGGGTGGAGATCAGCGTGTCCTTGCCGTCAACGGAAGTGAGGAGGTCGGCGACGGGCGTTTCGCCCTGAGCGCTGAGGGAGGGGATGGAGTTGGTGTTGCCGATGAAGGCTTCGCCGCCGCGGGTCGCGCCGGGGAGACCTTCAAAGAGCGATCGTTGACGGCGGACGACGGTGCGATCGTCGCTACCGGGCGTGTTCGCGCACGCCGCGACGAACAGCGTACAGGACGCGATGAGCAACGCGAGCGCACGGCGTTTGCGTGAGCGCAGCAACTCTGCGCCACTGATGCGGCGGCTCGTGTGCGGACTCGCTTGCATTATGCGATCGGTCATTCGTTCAGGTCCGTCACTTTGCGACATCGCCTACGTGAACGGCCCGTCGGGCCGGCTCAGATTGCCCGCGACGCCACACGTCGTGTACGCGAAAGGCTTCGGAGGCGTTCGCGTGATCTTCGCGCCAGTGGCAGCCGCGGGACTCTTCGCGCCAGAGCGCAGAGCGTGCCATCAGCCAGCCGGTCAGGAGCATGTTCTGAAGCTGCCAGCCGGCGACGTCGTCAAAGATCTTGTCGAGCGTGTAGCGGCCCCAGAAGCTGATCATGTCGTTGAGGTCCGCGAGCTTGCTGCCCTTGCGTTCGATGCCGCAGTTCCGCCACATCGCCGAGCGGAGCGAGCTGAGCACGTCGGTGAGATCGAGCTCGGCGGATTCCGCGGGCCGAATGTCTGAGACAATCGGTACCGGCGCAGGGCGCACCGGCGCGTTCCACTCCGGCGTCGGCGGCGCGATCTCGGCGCCAAGACTGGCCAGCACCGTGTTCAGCGTGCCGTTGCCCTTGGCCCGCGCGCCCGCGGCTTTGCCGGCAATCTCACCAAGCACGAGCCCCTCCAGGAGCGAGTTGCTCGCAAGTCGATTGGCGCCGTGCAAGCCGCTGCACGCGCACTCGCCCACGGCGTACAGGCCCGGCACATTCGTGCGCCCGAGCTCGTCGGCGAGCACGCCGCCGATGGTGTAGTGGGCCGCGGGGTGAACGGGGATGAGGTCGGTGGCGGGGTCAAGGTCAAACTTGGCGAGCAGTTGCACGATGCCGGGGAACTTGTCGCCGAATCGCTCGATGTGGCGGCAATCGAGGAAGACCGAGTCGCCGCCTCGCGCCGCGAGGCGGCGGACGATGCCGCGGGTGACGATGTCGCGCGGCGCCAGCTCGCCCAGCGCGTGCTCGGTCTGCATGAAGCGCACGCCGTCGGAATCAACGAGGTGAGCGCCCGCGCCGCGCACGGCCTCGGTGATCAGCCAGCGCGCGGCGCCGGCGATATAGAGGCATGTCGGGTGAAACTGCATGAACGCCATGTCGGCGATCGATGCGCCGGCGCGATACGCCACGGCGACGCCGTCGCCGGTGGCCACCTTGGGATTGGTGGTTTCGCGATAGACCATGCCCGCGCCGCCGCTGGCGAGAATGGTGGATTTGGCCCAGATCATCTGCAGGCCGAACTTCGGGTGGTGCGTGATCGCGCCCATGACGGGCGAGCCCGGCTCGTTGCCTTGCGTGATGAGATCCAGCGCGAAGCACTTGGTGAAGACGCGCACGTTGTTTGTGTGCGTGAGTCGCTCCCAGAGGCAGCGCATGAGCTCGCGCCCGGTGGCGTCGCCCTGGCTGTGCAGGATGCGCGAGAAGTTGTGCCCGCCTTCGCGCCCCAGCATGGGCACGCCTTCGGGCGTGAGGTCAAAACGCATGCCCCACTGAATGATCTCGTGGATGCGGGCCGGGCCGTCGCGCACGACCCGTCGCACGACAGACTCGTCGCACAGGCCGGCGCCAGCGGTGAGCGTGTCTTGAATGTGGCCGTCAAACGTGTCGGAGGAGTCGAAGACCGCGGCGATGCCGCCCTGGGCCCATGCGGTGTTGTTGGAACCGACGGGTGGGGCCTCGTCTTTAGCCAGGACGATGACCTCGCCAAGGTCAGCCGCAGCGATGGCGGCGCGGGCCCCGGCGACGCCGGAGCCGATGACCAGCGTGTCACAGAAAATCTGCGGCAGCAGGCTCGAACGGAACGGGATCAGGTAGCGGCGGGTATCAAAGAAAGTGCTTGACACGCACGAGCATAGTGTCGGCGAAGCCGGGTCGAGGGTGCGTCGTTCGGCCGGGGCGGACGGCGTGTGTTCGTGCGGGTCGATTGCACGGTGAGAGCTAGAGCAACGGTCACGTCCGATTGCCGTTACACTCACGAGGTTAGGCGTGTTTGCCGGCGTTCGCCCTAGGCACACGCTGAGTTCGCGGGCATTTGCGCCGCGTGCCGGTCGATCGTCACTTGCCAACGTTCCTTCATCTCCGGAGCCCGACATGAAATGCTCACCGCTCAGCTTCGTCCACGCGGCCGGTTTGCTCGTCAGCCTCGCGGCGCTTTCGCCGCTCGCGCTGGCGCAGGAATCACGCACACCCGCGCCGGTGCCAGCATCGGGTGAGCCGAGCAAGCCCGCGGCGAAGGCTTCGGGCGATAGCGTGCAGGCGATGGTGGACGCGTTCAAGGCCAAGCGGGAAGAGCTTGCAAAGGACGGCGCTCAGCCGTCGCGTGCGTCGATCACCAAAGTGGCCGATGGGCTGTTTGAGGCGGCCGAGGTCAGCGTTGGCGAAATGAGCGCGGCTCAGATCAAGCTCATCGCCGAGTCCGGGCTGCTGGGCGCGCTGAGCATCAACAACCGCCCGCCGTTTGTCGCTCGACTGCTCGAACTGGGCAAGGCGACGGACGCCGATGGCGCTCGATCAGCGCTGCAGGCGGTGAGTCTTGCCGGGGCGGTTCCGCCGCCGAAGCAGGGCGAGGTGGTCGCGGCGGCGCTGGACCATCCGTCGCTGAAAGCGGTCATCGCGGAGCCGGATTCGATCCGTGCGCTGATGGGCATGACGCGACTGGACGAAGAGGTCGTGAACGCGAACCGGCCGAAGCTGCTGGCGCTTGCGGGGATCCTGCCGGATTCGGTCGGCGGGCGCGAGGCCCTGATGCTCGGGAGCATCGTGATGGCTCTGGCCGATGACACGACACCAGCGGAGCGAGAGCCGCTACGGGCGAAGGTCTACGCCCTGGTTGTCCGCGCTCGCGATTCGGCAAGTGAGACCGATCGCTGGCGGCAGCAACTGGTGGACATGGAGAAGGGCCTGAACGGCGCGTTTGTCCGCACGGGCCTCGTTGGCGAGGCGGCACCGGAGCTGGATCTGGTGTGGGGCAGCGGCAAGTTCGGCTCGCTGGGAACGACCGCGCCGAAGAAGCTGAGCGATCTGAAGGGCAACGTGGTGGTGCTGGATTTCTGGGCGACATGGTGCGGGCCGTGCATCGCGAGCTTCCCGCGCATTCGTCAGTTGCAGAAGCACTACGACGGCTATCCGGTGGTGATTCTGGGTGTGACGTCGGTGCAGGGGTTCCACATCGACACGAAGGCGGCAGACCCGAAGGCTCGCAAGATCGACACCAAGGGCGACCCGGCCCGCGAGATGGAGCTGATGAAGACGTTCATCGCGCAGGAGAACATGACCTGGTCGGTCGCGTTCAGCTCGCAGCCGGTCTTCAACCCCGAGTACGGCGTGCAGGGCATCCCGCACGTCGCGATCGTCGATGCCAAGGGCATCGTCCGCAAGCGCGGGCTGCACCCGATGAGCGGCACGCTCGAGGAGAAGATCAAGCAGATCGACGACCTGCTGAAGGAAGCGGGACTGCCGACGCCGCCGAGCCCGGCGCCCACGCCTGAGGCGAAGCAGGTTCCCGAGGTGCCCGCGAAGCCTTGATGTGGTTCGTGCTCGACCACGTTGAACTCGTGTCTGACGCGATCTTCTCGGTTGAGCCGGTGAAACCCGTGGCTTCGCGGAGCCCCAGCCACGGCGTCCACATGCGCCGGATCTGTGCGATGCGGTCAGTCGGCGCGATGACTGCGCTCGCGTGCGCCCGCGTGCTCGGGTCCGGATACGCTCGCGTCATGATTCCAGGCGAGCCCTCGAATGTCGTGCCCGCTCGTCCTGAGCTTGAGCCCGCGGCTCTTCCCGGCGCTTGGCTGGCGCTGGCCCTGCTGCTGAGCATCAACCTTTGGAACTACATCGATCGCTATATCCTCGCCGCGGTGCAGCCGCTGATCCAGAAGGAACTGCTCCCCGACGACCCGAACGCGAAAACCAAGATCGGCCTGCTCGCGACGGCGTTCCTGATTTCCTACATGCTGGCGGCCCCGCTCTTTGGCTGGCTCGCCGATCGATTCCCGCGCTGGACACTCGTCGGCCTCGGTGTGCTGCTCTGGTCCGCGGCGTCGGCCGGTTCGGGCATCGCCATGGGCTACACGTTTCTGCTCGTCATGCGCGTGCTCGTCGGCGTGGGTGAAGCGGCCTACGGCCCGACAGCCCCGACACTGCTGAGCGATCTGTACCCCGTGAGCCGGCGCGGGGCGGTGTTGTCCTGGTTCTATATCGCGATCCCCGTGGGCAGCGCGCTGGGGTACATGCTCGGAGGATTGGTCGCAAAGCTCTCGTCATGGCACTGGGCGTTTCTCATCACGCTCCCGCCCGGCATCGTGCTTGCGCTGTGCTGCTGGCTGATGAAAGAGCCCCCGCGCGGGCACGCGACGACGCCCGACGCCGTGAAGACGCGATCCACGCTCGGCGAATACAAGGCGATCTTCCGCACGCGTTCGTACGTGCTCTGCACGCTCGGCATGACCGCGATGACGTTCGCGGTGGGGGGCATCTCGTTCTGGATGCCCGAGTACGTCCACGTCTACCGGCACGGCGGCACGCCCGAGGACACCGACGGCCTTGCGAACGTCAACCTCGTCTTCGGCGGCCTCACGGTTGTGACCGGCATCGTCGCCACGCTCTTCGGCGGCTGGCTCGCCGATCGCCTGCGCACGCGGATCCGCGGGGCGTATCTGGTGGTCTCCGGCTGCGCGATGCTCGCGTGTTTTCCGTGTCTGGTTGCGACGCTCTATGTTCCTTTTCCGTATGCGTGGGGCACGCTCGGGCTGGCGATGTTCTTTCTGTTCATGAACACCGGGCCGTCGAATGCGGTGCTCGCCAACGTCGTCCACCCATCAGTTCGCGCCACGGCGTTCGCGATCAACATCTTCGTCATTCACGCGCTGGGCGACGCGATCAGCCCGTCGGTCATCGGCGTGATGGTGGATGCTTCGGGAACGACGCCGCAGACCAAGAGCTTTACGCCCGGTTTCCTGCTGGTGAGCTTCGCGATCCTCGTTGGCGGGCTGATCTGGCTGTGGGGATCAAGGACGCTCGACCGCGACACGGCCGCGATGAACGCGGGGCGGAAGTAGAGCGGAAAGCTCAAACCATCAATCCAGCAAAGCTCAAATGAAGACCGGCGATCATGTCTTCAAGCGCGGCAGCGGAGCCGAGCGCCCACCACGCTTTCCCATTTGCTACTTGGAGCTTTGCTGCTTTGCCGCTTCGACTTTTCGACCCCGCCACTTTGCCACTTCCCCTCCTCCCCCATACGCTCGCCCATGACCACTTCTGACCGCCGCGCGAACGACCCGACACTGGATGTGAATCTTCGATCGTGGTTCGCGCCCGCGAACGATTCTGCAACGGACTTCCCGTTGCAGAATCTGCCTTTCTGCTCGTTTCTTCCCGGCGTGAGCGACGTAGCGGAGGGCGACGAGCCGGAGATCGCGGGCAAGCTCAGCGCACGCGGCGGCGACGATGACGACGCGGACCCGGAGGAGAACGGACTGGACGCCCCGCCGCGAATCGGCATGGCGATCGGCGATTCGGTGCTTGATCTGGACATGCTGATGCACGCCGGCGCGTTTGATGACGCGATGCTCGATGGCGAGCGCGTCGACGACGATTTCCTTCACGACCTCCACGAGTGTCTCCACCACGGCGGCATCCAGGAGCTCGTCGCCTTCGAGCTCGAGTTCCCGCGATTTCTGCGCGAGCAGGCGCAGGCGTTCCTGCTTGACGCGCCCGTCGGCGGCCAGTCCGCGCGCCGTCTGCGTCAGCGAGCCCTGCACAAGCTCGCCGACGTACGGCTCACGCTCCCGCACACGCCCCTGAACTACACGGATTTCTACGCGAGTATTCATCACGCGACGAACGTCGGCTCGATGTTCCGTCCCGACAACCCGCTGCTGCCCAACTACAAGCATGTGCCGATTGGCTATCACGGCAGAGCGTCGAGCATCGTCGCCAGCGGCGCGGACATCCGCCGCCCGCGCGGGCAATCGAACACCGAGAACGCCGCGGCACCGACGTTCGGCCCGTCGAAGCGACTTGATTACGAGCTCGAACTCGGCGTGATCATCGGCGGCGGAAATCCGCTGGGCGAACCCATCACGATGGACAAGGTCGGCGACTACATGTTCGGCCTCGTGCTGGTGAACGACTGGTCGGCGCGCGATCTTCAGGCGTGGGAATATCAGCCGCTCGGCCCGTTCCTGGCCAAGAACTTCGCGACGTCCATCTCGCCATTCATCGTGACGCGCGATGCGCTGGAGCCCTTCCGCATCGCCGGCCCGGAGCGAGGCCCGAGCGACCCGCAGCCGCTGGAGTACTTGCGCAGCGCAGACCCGTGGGGCTTTGACATCCAGCTCGAGGTGCTGCTCCAGTCCTCGAAGATGCGCGAGGCGCGGATCGAGCCGGCGCGACTGAGCCGAGGCAACTTCAAGCACATGTACTGGACGTTCGCGCAGATGATCGCGCACCACACCAGCAACGGCTGCAACCTCATCCCGGGCGACCTTCTGGCCAGCGGCACGATCAGCGGGCCCGAGGCCGACAGCCGCGGGTGCATGCTGGAGTTGTCGTGGCAGGGCAACGGCCCGGACGGCAAGCCGCTGCCGCGCAAGCCGATCGAGTTGCCCACGGGCGAGAAGCGCACGTTCCTTGAAGACGGCGACGAGGTGATCATGCGTGCGTGGTGTGAGCGGCCAGGGTTCCGGCGCATCGGCTTTGGCGAGTGCCGCGGGCTGGTGCTGCCGGCGAACGCGTGAGCGGGAGGACAAACGCGTGAGCGAGGAAGCTTCCGGGAACACAGCGCCGCCGCGTGTCTGGCTTCGCCCGGTGGCCGAGGCTGACCTGGAGCCGATGTACGCGTTTCAGTTGGACGTTGAGTCCTGCCGCATGGCGGTGGTGAACCCGCGCACGCGCGAGGAGTTCATGGCGCACTGGGCGGTCGTGATGCGCAACCCCGAGATCATCGCGAGAGCGATCACAGTTGACGACTTGCTGGTCGGCACAATCTCACGCTTTCCGCGCGACGGGCAGAACTACGTCGGCTACTGGATCGCCCGCTCGCACTGGGGGCGCGGCATCGCCACGCGGGCTCTGACACTTTTGCTTGAGGAAGTCAGCACGCGACCGCTGCACGCCAAAGCCGCGAGCACGAACAACGCGTCCATCCGCGTGTTGCAGCGCTGCGGCTTCGTGATCACCGGGCGACACTTTGAGCCCGCGACGGACCGCTTTCCCGCGTGCGAGGAGACGAGGTTTATTCTCGAATGAACCTCCGCGTGCAGCCGCGCTCGCGCCAGCTCGAATCATAAAAAAGGGCACGCCCCGCGGCGTGCCCTTCATTCAACTTCAGTCACGCGATGATCTCAACGCTCGCACGCGTCTGCGTGCGGCGATGACATCACGACTTCTTCTTCGACTTGCTCTTGGCTGCCGGCGCGTCCTTCTCGCCGTCGCCCTCGCCAGCGTCATCGGCCTTCGCCGACTCCTTCGCCGCGGCTTTCTTGCCGCCGGACTTCGCGGGGCTCTTGCCGCTGCTCTTCTCGCCTTCCTGCGACTTCTTGAACTCCTCCGCGTCAATGTCGGTCACCGTCGCCTTCGCAAGGATCGCATCGAGCGTCTTGTGCTCGCGGATCTGCTGGAAGACACCGTTGATCTGGTTGCTGTTGATCAGGGCCTGGCGGAGCTTGTCGGGGCGCTCGCCGCGATCGCTGGCCATCTGGTTGATCCGCGCGTTGACCTCGCCCTCAGTGACGCGGACCTGAAGCTCTTCCGCTGCCCGCTCGAGCACGAAGAACAGCTTCAGCTCACGCGTCGCGTCGGCGTTGCTGCTGTCGCGAAGCTCCGCGACGGACTCTTCGATCTTCATCGGCTCCATGCCGCGGTACATGAGCTCGAGGCGGCGACGCTCGAGATTGCGCCCGGCCTGGCTCGCGGTCAGGCGCTCGGGGAGCTCCATCTCCACGGAGTCCATCAGGAAGTCGGCCACCTGCTTGCGCATCGCGCTCTGCTGCTCCACGACGACGCGCTGGTTCAAACGCTTCTTCATCGCCTCGCGAAGGGCCGCCTCGTCGGCGAAGCCGAATCGTGCAATCACGTCTTCGATCTTGGCGGTAACGATGCGGTCGATGCGGGCGGGCTTGTACTCGATGGTGATGGGCTGATTGCGGAGCTGCTCGAACTCGTAGTTCTCCGGGCCCTTGGCCTTGATGGTCGCGGTCGCGTTGGGCTTGGCCTTGCCGAGCTGGCTGGACAGATCGTCCACGCTCAGTCCGACGATCATGCCCTTGCCGTTCTTATCCGCCGGCGGTGACTGCACGACGATGCCGTCCTGCTCAAAGTAGACCTTGCCGTCCGGGCCGATGACCTTCGCGTGCCCGGTGAGATAGTCGCCCGCCTCCGCGATGTCGCGGTCCTCAAGCGTGCCTTCCTGCACCAGCAGCTTCTCAAGCTCCGACTGCACCATCTCGTCCGAGACGTCCGTCGTCGGCTTCTTCACCGGGATGCCCGAAAGCTCCGGCATCTTGAACTCCGGCGACACCTCAACCTCGATCTCAAAGATCAGCGGCTTGCCGGCCTCGACTTCAATCTTGTCAAACTCGCTCGCCTGCGGCTGGCCCACCACGCGCAGCTTCGACTCCTCAAGCGCCTTGCCGAACGCGGCGGACACAAGCTGCTCTTTGGCCTGCTTGCGCACCGACGAACCAAACTTTTTCTCCAGCAGCCGGCGCGGCACATGGCCCTTGCGGAAGCCCGGCAACTCAGCGTCGCTCGTGAGCGCCGCCATCGACAGCGCGAGATTCTCGTCCACCGTCTCCTTCGGAATCTCGATCTTCACCTTCTTGCGGCTCGGGCCCGCGTCCACAACCTCAACCTTGTTCGGACGTTCCGCAGTATCAATGGCCATCAGAAAAGCTCCGGGGTCCAAGGCACGCGGCATACACGCCCCGCGCCTCCCACCCGAGTGTGCGAGTCGAGATTATTGGCACGCTGCGCGACATGGCACATGACACATGGCCACATGGCACAGAAGGCAAATGTTCAAACTGCCAAGGGTCAAATGGTGCAATGGTCAAATGGCCACGCCAACACATCTTCGGAGTCGCTTTGGCCACTCAGCACTCATTGCTCATCGCTCAGCAATTCCTCGTCCCTCACGGCTCCAGCGGGCGCCGCATGAGGAAGAGCACGCTTCCGACTGCCAGTGCGATGCTACCGCCCCCGAAAATGCCTGCCTTCAAGACCGACGGCGGGTTCACCTCGACGATCCAGACATCAGACGCCCGCGCTCCGCACATCTGCCCGAGCTTGGATTCGTTCATCGGGCCGTAGTGATACTCCGCTGTAGATTGCACCCAGCCGACGATCTCGGGCTGCGCGGCGGCCGCGGTCATGTCCGCAACGGCCGACGAGCCGGGGAACCACGCGACGACGCCGCGCCGGCTCTGCTCGTCCTTGTTTGTCGGCAACAGCGGGCAATACCCGGCGGACGTGCGCCCGCGCTTCTCCACCGTGGCGCCGCGCTCCACCGCGGCTCGCACGCCGGTAATCCGCACGTATCCATAATCCGCAAGGCCGGACTCGCCGGTCGCCTGCGCGTACGTAACGGTCGACGGCCCGAAGATCGCACGCGTGCAGCGCCAAGTCTCCTTCAGCCCGAAGTACGCAAATACGAGGATGATCGCGATGACACCCAGCGCGAGGCGAAGCTGCATCCGCGCCTTCCAGCCGTCTACGAGCCCGTCGAACATCGCAAGACCCCCAATGATGAGGATGAAGGAGAATGAACTTGCGATAAGTGTACTGAGAAACTCGCCGCGAGCACGGCATGCATCAACGGGTTTCACACACCGCCAAGCCATGCCGCGCGTCCTTGTCGCGCACATTGCAGCCACGGTCCTTCGCGCTTCCCACTCGCGGCTCGGCACTCGCGATACGCGACTCCCCGCACTAGGCCTTCACGCCGTCCACCCCGCGCACCGTGTACTTCTCCAGCGCCTTTTCCAAATCCACACCGTTGATATTCGCCAGCGTGCAGAGCCACGCCAGCACGTCGGCGAACTCCTCGTCAAGGTTCGCGCGTTCCTCCGGCGTGGGCGTCTTGCCGACGCCGTTGTTGGCCAAGGCCGTGGACAGTTCGCCCACCTCCTCAATGAACCACATAAACGTCGCCGGCGTGCCGCGAACGGAGTCGGTGGCGAAGTACTTGTCGCGGATGAACTGCTGGATGCCCGCGACGGTGAGCGGAGTGGTGGGGGGCGCGGCGGAAGCGGGCTTGGAGGGGTCGTTGGCGGTGCTCATGAGCGAGGGTATTGCGGAGTGCCTTGGTCGTGGCGAGTCGGCCCGACGATCACGCGAGCGGGTCGAACGTGCCACCGAACGGCACTGCGTTCAGGGCCGCCGGGAGCCGGTAGCACAAGCCGCACTGATCCGCAGAGCCGGATCATCTACACGAGTTGGTGGCATTGCGGATCAGTGCCCCGCTCCTTGCGCCTACGACCTCAGTGACACGCCAACCACCCAGTCCTGCCCCGAATGCGGCGAGACACGCCATTAGCCACATCTACCATTGTGGGCAAGGCCAGATTGCGCCGGTGCGAGTGACTGGGCGGCATCGTGACACTGTGACCATGAACCGACCATATCTCAAACTACGCATAGACGATCTCGAACTGCTCTTTGCCAGGTGCGGCGATGATGAAGCGATTCTAAAGCAACTCCACGAGGAGCTGACTTATCGCTCGACCCCAAGAGCGCGAGGTCTGCGAATAAAGGTGACAAAGACGCTCGAACACCTAGATGGCAAGGTGGCAACTGATGGCCCGTTTCTGGCAAGGCCGCCTTTCAGTGAGGGGCAGCCAACAAAGGTGCCGCAGCTCGCGGATGAGGTTGCGCCGCAACCGCCAGCAGCGGATATCCCGGCAACCGCAGCGAGTACGCTCGTCGTCGGCCAAACACCGACCTTGCCCATATCCATTAGAAGCGCACCTGAGGATGTGCTTTCGGCTTGGACCGCTCTTGAAGTGCTCGCCCCGCCATCGTTCAACCGGCCTCAAGACCTCGCCGGTGGCGACCCGACCCGCGTGGCATTGCTGACCGACGGCGACCTTCCTTGGGAGCGGGGTGAGAAGTCGCGGCCAGGATACCAGCTTTATTACCAGGTTGTGCTGGGAACGATGAAAATGCAGCCCGCGATGGAGAGCCTGCTGCGGCGCTTCGGCGACGCACGACCTGAGCCCCCAAGCGGCCGAGGCTCGGCGGCGCTTGCAGCCGTCGTGATTGATCGGAACGGCAGGCTGGTGGAGTCGCCCGCCGTGGGGATCTCGAGCTTCGCGTGGGGTGTAATGCGGGCACTCAAGGGCGACTTGGCCGATCTCGCGGGTTGGCCAAAGGTGGAGCCCGATCTCGTCAGGCGTTTGGAACAATGCCTGCTCGGGACGCCGCGCGACGATGACGAGGCGAAGCGTGCCCGAGAGCGTCCGCTTACTAAGCAGGCGATCGCGAATGCGTTCCAAACGCTGGTCACGGAACTGGGATTGCTGCCGTCGTGGGTCGAGGCGCCTTCATTCGCCATCCGCTCATACTGCTATTTCAAAGACTCCCACCCTCCCGATCCAATCCTTCTGAACAGTTTCTTTTTGACTGATCTGGCACTCGCCCGCAATCTGATTTTGGAGGGCAAACTCCCCGCCAACCTCCAGCGGTACCTGGGGATTCAGCGCCCCACGATCCGGCGTGATTTGTTGCACGACGAAAGGGCGCTGGCCGATGCGGTACGACCGGCCAACACGCCTCCGGCACGATGGCCGGGCAAGGGCCGGCATCCGCTGGTGCTACTGCAGCAGGCCGCCGTCAATCTCGCTTTCGAGCAGACCTCGGACGGCGGAATCGTTGGTATTAACGGGCCGCCCGGTACCGGAAAGACAACTTTGCTCAGGGATATCGTGGCTGGGGTGGTCACCGCGCGGGCCGAAGTCATGTGTCGCTTCGATGACCCAGAGACGGCATTCTCCGACTCAGGCCAACGGCTGAAAGTCGGTGCGGGATGGCTTCACCTTTACCGACTGGACCCGTCGCTCCGCGGCTTCGAGATGGTCGTCGCGTCTTCCAACAACAAGGCGGTCGAGAACGTGAGCGCCGAACTGCCGGGCCTCGGTGCGGTCGCAGAAGACGCGCACGGTCTTCGCTATCTGAAGACGCTCTCCGATGAGCTTCATGGCACATCGACATGGGGAGTGATCGCGGCCGTCCTGGGCAACGCGCAGAATCTCGCCCGGTTCAAGTGGAGATTCTGGCGGAACGACGATACAGGACTGAGCAACTACCTGCGCGCCGCAGCTGGCTTCCCCGTGGCAATCGACGATGGCCAAAGCGGTGTTTCGCGTAGTCCTCGGATCATCGAGGTCGAGCAGCCTCCAACTTCGCGCGGCGAGGCGATAGGGCGTTGGAACGCGGCACGACAAGCGTTTCAGGCGGCCCTGTCGAAGAGCCGCCAGCACCAAAGTTGGCTTGAAGGACTTCGGACCGAACTGGACAAGCGAGAACTGCTGCACGCGGCAGTGTTGACCGCCCGTACGAGCCGGCACTCCGCTGACGGAGCGGTCGAGCAGAACCGAACTGGCCAGTCCCATGCTGCGGCGGACCATGCGGCCGCTCAGCTCGCGCACGAACAGACGCAGCACCTGATCCGGACTCACACCGCTTTACGTCCAGGCTTCTGGGCTCGTCTTTTCCGGACCGAAGCCGCCCGCCGCTGGTCGTTAGCCATGCGTGATCTCTCGAATCAGGCGAACTTGGTTCATAGCGAACTGATTGAAGTCGGCAAGCGACGCCAGACAGCCGACGGGGTGCTCCAGATCGCCGTGCAGAAGCAGGAGTCCGTGCATGCCGCGCTGCACGCAATCGAAGCTGATCTGGCCCGGTGCGAGCAGCGGCTGATCGAGGCCCGAGAGCAGCACGGTGTGGTGCTGGCGGATCGCGCATTCTTCGAGCGGCCCCGCGTCGCGCTGCATCTCTCCACGCCGTGGTTCGCCCCGGCCGCGCAGCACCTGAGAGACGAGGTCTTCATCACCGCAATGGCCGTGCATCGCGCGTTTATGGACGCCGCCGCGAAGCCGCTGCGGCACAACCTCGGTGCGATGATGAACGCTCTTTCGAGCCAGCCGCTGTCCAGCCCAGACAAACAGGCGTTGCTGCCGGACTTGTGGACCTCGCTCTTCCTCGTCGTGCCGCTGGTCTCGACGACCTTTGCTTCTGTCAACCGGATGCTGGGCAAGCTCCCCTTGGAGAGCTTGGGCTGGCTTTTCGTGGACGAAGCAGGACAGGCCGTGCCCCAAGCAGCAGTGGGTGCGCTGCTGCGGACAAAGCGTGCAGTCATTGTCGGTGATCCGATCCAGATCCAGCCGGTTGTAACCCTGCCCGATGCGCTCGTCCAAGCGATCTGCCGGCGTTTCGGCGTCGCGCCGGATGTTTACGCCGCGCCGGCCTCGTCGGTCCAGACGCTGGCAGACTCGGCGTCGATGTTTGCGACGGAGCTACCGACGCGTAGCGGCAGTCGATCGGTGGGAGTGCCGCTGCTGGTGCATCGGCGGTGCTCCGATCCAATGTTCACGGTCGCCAACGCCATTGCCTATGCAGGGTTGATGGTGTCGGCCAAATCGTCGCGAGCATCGCGCATTCGCGACGTGCTCGGTCCTTCGATGTGGATCGATTTATCCGGTGGCGCCGAGGACAAGTGGTGCGAAGAGGAAGGGAAAGCAGTCCTTGAGCTGCTCGGCAAGCTCAAGCAGGCTCGCGTCCCGCCGAATCTCTACATTGTGTCGCCTTTCGTGATCGTGGCCACTCGTCTTCGGCAACTGGTCGAAAGCACTGGACTGTTGGACGATTGGATTGAGGGCGAAGGTCGTCGCTGGGCATCTGAGCGTGTTGGAACGGTCCACACTGCGCAGGGAAGGGAGGCCGAAGCGGTCATCCTTGTCCTCGGCGCGACGTCTCCCAGCCAAGCGAGCGCGCGGAACTGGGCGGGTTGGCCGCCAAATCTTCTTAACGTGGCCGTAACGCGAGCACAAGAGGCCCTCTATGTGATCGGCAATCGGCAGCAGTGGCGGCAAGCCGGTGCTTTCGCACATCTGGACCGATTGATGCCTTAACTCAGCGAGATTCACAGAGGTCTCTAGGAGCATCGTGGGAGCCCGACGCAACCCGATTGCCCCCGCCCCCACCCCCAATAGGCAAATGCTCCCCTCCCCCCTTGCCGCCACGCCTCGCCCCGCTATCATCCCACCCGGTCCAAGACCCAAACTCTGAGAACGAGACCCGAGACTTATGCCGACGATCAACCAGCTTGTCCGCAATCCCCGCCGCTCCGTCGCCTTCAAGGGCAAGACGCGTGACCTCAACGAGGCTCCGCAGAAGCGCGGCGTCTGCATGATCGTCCGCACCCAGACGCCGAAGAAGCCCAACTCCGCGCTCCGAAAGGTCGCCCGCGTGCGCCTCTCCAACGGCAAGGAAGTCACCGCCTACATCGGCGGCGAGGGTCACAACCTCCAGGAACACTCCATCGTCCTCGTGCGCGGCGGCCGCGTTCGCGACCTTCCCGGTGTGCGCTACCACATCGTCCGCGGCTCGCTGGACTGCCTCGGCGTCGAGAAGCGCAAGCAGGGTCGCTCGAAGTACGGCGCCAAGGCCGTCAAGGCCTAAGCCCTCCGAACGCCGCAGCGTTCCTCGCGATCGTCTTTGGTTTTTCGCAGATCAATCGTGTTTCCCGTTCGGCCTGTCGTGTCGAGTGCCCCCGCCGCGTGTGCGTGGGGCAGACACCTTCGCGGCCGTCCAATACCTGTCAGGAGTTGATGCATGGGTGGCAAGTCGTTTACCAAGTCCGCTGAGCAGTTGCGCCCCGATCCCCGCTTCCAGGACCTCGTCCTGGCCAAGTTCATCAACTGCCTGATGGAGCGCGGCAAGAAGGCCACCGCCCAGCGCATCATGTACGACTGCCTCGACATCATCACCCAGAAACTCGCGAAGGAAACCGACCCCAACGCCCCGAAGACCTCGCTGGAGATCTTCAAGATGGCGCTGGAGAACGTCAAGCCCTTCGTCGAAGTCCGCTCCAAGCGCGTCGGTGGTGCGAACTATCAGGTCCCCCTGCAGGTCCGCCCGAAGCGCCAGCAGTCCCTCGCCTTCCGCTGGATCCTCGACGCCTCGCGCGGCGAAAAGGGCCGTCCGATGGCGCAGCGCCTCGCCGACGAGTTCTACGCCGCGGCCAAGAAAGAGGGCAAGGCCATGGCCACCCGTGACCAGACCCATCGCATGGCCGAGGCCAACAAGGCCTTCGCGCACTTTGCGTGATCTTCTCGGTCTGACGTCTCCACATCATGTATGGTTTGGACGGGCCCGAGTGATTCGGGCCCGTCTTCTTTTCCGCGCGTTCGCCGACCGTCGCGGCGTGTGAGCGTTCGCGCACGAAGTTGGATGGTGGCCGGGAACGGTGTTGGCGGTGGGGGGTGGGGGGTGGGGGCCTCGGCGGCGCAAGCATGGCTCCACCGCACGGGCCTCTTTGCTCAGGTTTCCCGGTCAGGCTTCGTGCGACGGTCCTTGGTTGGTCGATGGCTTCGATTCCGTTTCGCCTTCTCGCGAGTCACTATGTCCGCTTCCTTGCCATCTCGCGACACCCGCTTCCCGCGCTGGGTCAAGAGCGTCATTCGCTGGGGCGTCGTGTGGTTCCTGCTCACGCTCGCCAGCGTGTCGATTCACGCGTTCACGTGGATGGCCGCGGCTCCGTCAAGCGCTGAAGAGCCCGAGCACGCCGCGTGGAAGGTCGTGGGCAACGTGCTGGCAATGCCGACCGCTCCCGGCTGGTTCGCCATGGTCCGCATCATGGGCGGGCTCAACGGTTCATCGCTGCGATTCGCAGTCGGCGCGAGCCTCATCGGCTGGGTGCCCTGGCTCGTCACAGCGTGGATCATCGTGCGACTTCGCGCCCGCATGATCGGCGTAAACGTGGGCCGCTCCCGGGTGCCCCGCCACCAGGTGGCCCCGCTCCGGGTGGCCCGCCTCTCCGAGGCGGGGGGTGCGAACCTGCAAGCCCACCCGCCCACCATTGCCGAGGGTCCTCAGGACGAACAAGAAGCATCGAACGCAACGAGTGCCCCGCCGCCAACCACTCCGCCCGAACCCGCGCACACCTGGTCGCGCCGCCGCTTGCTTGTTGACGGCGTCGGCAGCGCCGCCGTGGTCGTCGGCGCCGGCGGCTACGCGCACGCGACGGTTCAAGAGCCATGGTCGATGCGCGTGCGCGAGTTCACCGTGCCGATCAAGGACTTGCCACCGGACCTCGACGGGCTCGTGCTCTCGGTCGTCGCCGACTTGCACTACGGCCCCCGCGTGCCGGCATCGCACGTCGAACGCGCGATCGCCGCGGCGGTCTCCATCAACGCCGACCTCGATTTGTTCCTGGGCGATTACATCCACAACGGCCCGACGTTCATGCCGCGCGTGCTGCAACTCATGCAGCCGCTGATCGCGCGGGGGCGCAGCATCGGCGTCATGGGCAATCACGACAGCTACTTTGGCGGCTTCGAAACCAACGCCAGACTTCTCGCCGACGCCGGGATCCGCATGCTCGAGAATCAGGCGGTAGTCGTCCGGCTCGCCGCGACGAGCCTCGGTGCCGAGGCCGGCTCGAACGTGCCGCGCCGACCGCTCACGATCGACCGCCTCACCAGCGCCGACGCCGCGACAACGCGAGGCGGGCTGGTGTTCGCCGGCGTCGCCGACCTCTGGACGCAGACGCCGGACGTCCGCGGCGCACTGGAGGGCGTTCCGAGCGACGTCCCGCGCGTCATCCTTTCGCATCACCCCGACGTCGCCGAGTGCGCGCCGCTGACTCGACGCGATGTCGCACAAGTCCGCGCCGACCTCATGCTCAGCGGCCACACCCACGGCGGCCAAGTCACGCTCCCCGTCATCGGCGCCCCGATTGTCCCCTCAGACTTTGGCCAGCGCTACCGCTCCGGCCTCTGCAGCGGCCCCGCCTGCCCGGTCATCGTCAGCAACGGCATCGGCGTCTCGCTCCTACCCGTCCGCATCAACGTCCCGCCCGAAGTGCTCAAGATCACGCTGAAACGTGCGACGGCGTGAGTGTCGAGAACGTGCATGCCGCGAGGTGCCATCTGAGCATCGGCAATGCACGCGTTCACGCGGTGCCGAATACACTGCCACATGCACAGCGAATCGCCGGCTCTGGACCGCTATCACCGGCAGATGCTCCTGCCGCAGATCGGTCTGGACGGGCAGCGCTGGCTCGCCGAGTCACACGCGATGATCATCGGCCTCGGCGCGCTGGGCTGCCCCGCGGCGGACCTGCTCGCACGCGCCGGCGTCGGCCGCCTGACGCTCATCGACCGCGACATCGTCGAAGAGACCAACCTCCAGCGCCAGACGCTCTTTGACGCTTCCGATGCCGAGTCTCGCTCGCCCAAGGCCGACGCCGCGGCTCGCCGGCTCGCTCGCGTCAACCCGACGACGATCATCCACGCCATTGCCGACGACTTCATCGCCGAGGACGCCGAGCGCGTGCTTGCACCCCACCCGCGCCCCGGCGTTGTGCTCGATTGCACGGACAACTTCGAAGCCCGGTACCTCATCAACGACGTGTGCGTAAAGCTCGGCATTCCGCTGATCTACGCCGGTGCGATCGGCGTGACGGCGATGTCGCTCTCGATCGTGCCCGGCGTCACGCCATGTCTCCGCTGCGTTTTCCCGGAGCCACCGACCGCGGACCAGGGCACCTGCGACACCGTCGGCGTCTTCGCCCCCGCCAGCAGCATGATCGCCAGTTGGCAGGCGGGCGAAGCGATCAAGGTGCTCAGCGGGCGCGTCGATCTGCTCTCGCGATCGCTGCTCAGCATTGACGCGATGGCCGCCCGCACGCGCCACATTGACCTCACCGGCTCGCGCCGCGACGACTGCCCGTGCTGCGGGCTGCACCGCTTTGAGTTCCTCGATCCGTCGCCGCAAGCGTTGGCCCCGGGATCACCCCGCGCCGCGCCCCGAGCCCGCGTGCTCTGCGGCAAGAACAGCGTGCAGATCACCGGGACCGCCGAGATTCACCTGGACTCTCTCCTTCGCCGGCTCAGCGCTGTCGGCCGCTTTGAGCTGGTCGGCCAAGCCGTCTCCGGCCGCATCAACCTCGGCCCCGTCCCCGCCCCGGAGCCGGAAAAAAATCTTGCGATGACGCGATCCGTGTCGGCTCCCGCGTGCATCCAACTCACCGTCTTCGCAGACGGCCGCGCGATCATCGGCGGGACAACCGATGTCTCCGCCGCGCGATCGCTCTACGCGCGGTACATCGGTGGCTGACGTTTGCACCGCGCCGCCCCGGCGGTTGCGATCACCCGGTGTTTGCGCCCGTCTGGTACTTCGTTCGGACCGATCCACCCCGCCGTTTCACCCCGCGATTACGACACGTCGTCCGCAAGCTCAGCAACACCATCAACACCGCCGGCATCGCGCCGTCGTCAACACTTCAGGAGCAGTCCAATGGGTTCAATCGGTCAAACCATCGTCGCCCCCGCGCAGCTCACCAAGAACTACGTCGAGCCGATGCTCAAGGGTGTTACGCCCGAGCGTTTCGCCCGCCTCGCCGTGTGCAACGGCAAGACCATCAACGCCAATCATCCGGCGTGGGTCCTCGGGCATCTGGCCTACTACCACCACAAGATCCTCGGCCTCGTCAACAAGCCCGCCGGCATCACGCAGCCCCCGGCCGGTTACGAGGAACTCTTCAAAAACGGCACCGAGTGTCGGGACGACGCCGAGGGCAAGATCTACCCGAAGATGGCCGAGCTCACGAAGTTCTACTTTGACACGTTCCCGCTGACGATCGACGCCGTTGCCAACGCCGACGACGCGCTGCTGCTGGACGCCAACCCCGGCGAGGGCCGCATGAAAGAACTCTTCCCGCTCCGCGGCCAGATCATCGCCTTCCTCCTCTCCGGCCACCCCATGTCTCACTTGGGCCAGATCTCCACCTGGCGCCGCATCGAAGGCCTGCCCAGCGCGTTCTGATTTTCCGGTGGCCCTGCCTCTCCGAGGCAGGTGCCCGTGAACTCTGCAATCGCAAACCACTTCCGAGCTTCCACATGACCCGCCTTTCCGAAGGCGGGTCATTTTTTGTTCCAAGCAAGCATCCGCGGCACCAAATTGCCAGCACTCCGCCACGCGCCGCGAGTTCACTCCGTCGTCTGAATTCCGCGCACTCACGCCGCCGCGATGACCCGCAGAGCGGCCCGCGCCGACGGGTACGTCAGATCGCCTGCACCACATCACGCGCACGTATCACGCAGACACACTCATGCCGCTGCGGGGCGAGCTTGTCTCGCAGCGAACTTCATCGGCGCAGCCGGCGCCACCACCGCGGCACATTCCAAACTGCAAATCGCCAGCACACCGGCACAATCGCGGTCCGACCCAAGGTTCAACGTCTGTATTGCGCGGAAGAGTGAGTCCACCCGCGCCATGCACTGCAGTTCAGCCGTCAGCGAGGCTCGCGCCGCGAGTTGCCACGCGACGAGGCACGAGACCAGCCCGGAGCCCACAAGCCCCTCACGCCGCGCGTCACGCGCCGCCGTCAGCGCTTGCGCCTCAAACACCGCCCGCCCCAACATCCTCACGCCCGTTTCGCGGGCCGCGCGAAGCGTCGCCGAGAGTTCAACGCCCGTCCCTGCCGCCTGTCGTGCCAGGTCGTCGATCGCGCACGTCGCAATCGCCCGCGCGACAAGCCGCGCCCCGCCCGCCGCCGCGTTAACGGGCTCGTCGTTCTGATCCTCACCCAACAGCGCCGCGAGCCGCTCCGCCAGCGACACCGACAACGCTTGCGGCGTGTACGTCAGCTCCACCAACCGCTGCAGCGCCAGCCCGATCGCCGCCATTTCCAGCGCCGGCCCATCATGCAGAACCGCCCGCGCCGCCAGCGGCAGCCGCCGCCCGTTGGAAAGCACCTCCTCCAGCAACTGCTCCAGACGATCAGCCCGAACAAGTCGATCGATCCTGCTGGCATTCATCATGACGACTCCCTTCGTACGAGCGGTGTATGGTTAGCGTTACCCAATCATACACCGTGTACGCAGGAATATACGGCATGGGTTCGGTAAATGCACCAAAAATACACCAAAAATATCGGCCGCATGGGCCGGTGCGGGCGTTGATGGCACTTCGATCAGCCCAGCACGAACGCCTTCACGAAGATATCGCCGATGCCGATCAGCGCCGCCCCCGCGATCACGCCCGCGCAAATCGGCTCGTGCGTATCGACCCAGAGCTTGCGTCCGAACGACCCTTCGCGCTTCTGGTAGATCCGGTGCATCGTCCAGAAGAAGATCGCGCCGATCGCCATCCAGATCGTCGAGTCCGGCGGCAGCACCATGCCCAGCCCGATCGCCACCGGCGACAGCGGGATCTTGCTCTTGGTGATCGCGCGATAGACCTCGATCCCCACGCCCAGCGCCGCGGCAACCGCCATCGCCCACAGCGCGCTGGGATGGATAATGCTCGTCAAGCTTGAGTCGCTTGTCAGGCCGCCGATGAACTTGCTGATGCCCTGCCACTGCACCGCGGACGTGAAGCTGAACTTCTCCGGCGTCGCCAGCAGCACCTGCTCCACCGTCGCATCGGCAAGATCAGGCTTCGGCGTTGTGAACGGGTTCTGCGGATGCCCGTTGAGGAACATGATGAAGAACAACGGCGTGCTCGCCGCGGCTCCGGCGACGATGCCGATCGCGTGGCCCCACGCCTGATGTCGGGGCTTGCCGCCCAGCATGTAACCCGGCTTGATGTCCATCAACAGATTGGCCGCGTTGCTCGCGACTTCCGTGGTCATCAGCGCGGTCATCAGGTTCGTCTGCGGCGATTTCGGCGCCAGCACGCCGAAGGTGAACTGCGTGATCTTGCTCAGCGAACCCGTGGGGGTGATGCTTGTCATGGCGGTCGCGTTGGCCGCGATAAGCGTGAGCACGAGGATCAGCGGGATCGACAGGGCGCCGAGCACCCAGCTCACCTCAAACCACTCGTGGGCCAGGTACACCGCCAGCGCGCCCACCAGCGGCACGCCAATCCACGACACGATCAGGGGCACCTCGATGTGCCCCAGCACGTCCTCGCCCGTGTCCTTCTTTCCAAACAACCCCTTGAACGCGTTGACGATGACCTCCGGCTTCGCGAAGAACGTCGCAAGGCTCGCGCACACCAGGATCGTCACGCCCGGCCACAACACCCAGCCAGTGAGCACGTCTCTCAGGGTGAACTTGCTCGCCGCCGCGAGCACGACGCCGTCCTTCTTGACCCAACCGCTGTTGACCGCAAGCGGCGCCAGGACAACCCAGCCCAGCAGCATGCCGCCCAGCATGTTCAGCGCGTAGCGCACGTTGAGCAGGCCGCCAGCGCCGAACATCGCAAGGTCGAGCGTCGGTGAGAGGCCGAGCTTGCGGAGATCAACGCCCGCGATGTTGGGAATCGCAACGCGCCCCGCTTCCGCGAGCTTGTAGTACCACGCATCAAGATGCTCGCTCATCACCCACGCGGTCTTCCAGCCGAGCAGTCGACCCTGGATCGCGATCTGATACGCCTCGCCGGAGATGAACTTGAAGAACCCGGCAAAGATCGCCGCGAACAGCAGCGCTTTGGCCTTGAACAAACCGACCGACGCCTGTGACGTGTACAGCGTGTCCATCACAACGCCGCACGCCTGACCTTCGGGGAACGGCGCCTGCTCGTCGTTGATGAAGCGCCGCTTCATCGGGAACGCGACCAAGACGCCCAGCACCGACAGCACCACGTTGAAGATCATCATCTGCCACCACGGCATGATGACGTTCTTCACCATCATGTACGCCGCCATCCCGCTGATCAGCGGCCCGGTCATGTACCCCGCCGCGGTCGCGATCGACTGGCTGGCGTTGTTCTCCAGGATGGTCATGTCGCGCAAACCCAGTTGCGATAGCACGCGGAACGTCGCGAACGCGAGGATGACCGACGTCAGGCCGACGCCGAGCGTCCAGCCGGTCTTGGCGCCGATGTAGAGGTTCGTCGCGCTGAGCACGCCGCCCAGCACGAAACCCGTGATCGCCGAACGCAGCGTGAGCTGCGGCATGTCGCCACGGAACACGTTCTTCAGCCACCACTGGTCCTTCTCGCGGCGGGACCATGTAGAGATTTGTTCGTCGGTGAGTTGTGGGATGGCCATAAGGGTGGATCAAGTTGAGAGTGAACGGAATTACGGCACCGGTGCGGGGGGCGGACTCGGCAGCGGCGCGGGGTTTGAAGCGGGAACGAGTGACGCTGGCTGCACGATCGCTGTTGGAGCAGGCGCGGGCCCCGTCGGCATCTGTGGCGTTGCGAGCAGCCCGACCACCGTCGCCGTCACCGCCAGCCCCGCGGCCATCAGCGACTCACCGGCAATCAAGCCCGACGCGAGCGCGACGTTGTACTTCGCCGCGTTCCGCGCTGCAACCTTGATCCACACGAGGGCGATCACCGCGCCCACAAAGAAGGAGAACGCGTTCTGGAACGGCATGACCCAGGCGAGCCCCATCCCGGTCGCCGACGGCAGATACACGCGGTACTTCGGCGGCAGCAGCCGGTCGATGATCGGCAGCACGATGCCCAGCGTCGCGCCGATGAAGATCGCCGCGACCGCCGAGGGCGGGAGTTCCGAAACGCCCTTGACCAGCACGCGGGCGACCGCCTCCCACGCGCGAGTTGACGGGAGCGCAAATGTCTCCAGCTTCGCGCGGTTGGGGACCATCAGATACCAGATCGGGACGATCGCGACAGTCCCAAAGAACACGCCGATGAACTGTGCGAGGAACTGCTTGCGTGGGTTCGCACCGAGCAAGTACCCGGTCTTTAGGTCCGTCAACAGGTCCGCCGAGGACGAAGCGCTGTTCGCAGCGATGCCGGCCGATGCGAGGTTCGCGGAGATGTTGCCGTGCGCAAGCCCGGAGAACATCAACTGCATGACCTTGCCCATCGCGCCGATCGGCGTGGTGTCCGTTTCCCCCGTCGCCCGCGATGCCACCAGCGACAGCACGAACGACATCGCCACCGCGATGATCCCGGCGTACCACGAGACATTGAACGCCTGAATCTGTAGCCACACCATCGCGATCGTGATCGGCACCATGCCCACGATCATCCACATCGTCGGGACTTCGATCGCGGCCATCTTCGCCGAGTCATGCAGCTCCGTCTCGCGACGCTGACCGATGAACGCTCGCGCCAGCGTCTTCCACTGCAGCGCCACCGCCATCAACGACGAGAACACCATCAGCGAGGTCCCGCCCCAGAGCGCCCACTGCGTGATCGTGATCTTCCCGCCACCCCAGCTCCACTTGAAGATCGGCTGGTACCGGTTCTCGTTGAAGACCTCCAGACGCTTCTGCTCAGCCGCCTCGGCGGTTGCCCCCCCGGCCAGCGCTGCGTCCGCCGCCGTCTTCGCCGCGATCGTCGCCGGCATGTTCGTCGATTCGTCCGCGGCCTTGGTGCCAAACCTCGTTGCCAGCGTGCGCCACAATCCCTCATTCAGATCTTCGCCCGTCGCGGCGGGCATGAGCGTGTGTCCACTCTTCTCAAGCTCGGCGCGCTTGGCGTTCGCCTTTTCAACATCGTCGATATAGCCCGCCGCGGTCTTCCGCGCAAGGTTCTCATAGTTCGCGCCGTCGAGTCCCAGCGTGTTCGCGGCATCGCGCGCCGCGATCACCGAAGCGTCCGCCGCCTGCTGAAGCGTGAAGCCCGGCTTGACGCTGTTCTTGATCGAATCGACCATCACCATCGCCGGCCGCTCGAGCCGCTGCGCATCAATCTCCGCCATCTTCGGCGCAACCACGCCATACAGCAGAAGCGAGCTCACCAGCAGCGAGATGCTGGTGCGCATGCCGACGATCATGCCCGCCGCGATCAGCAGCGCCGAAGGCTCAAACGCGAATCCCGCCGGATGCCGTCCACCCGGGTAAAGCCGATCAATGAAGTGCATCTCGATTTCGGTGGGAATGCGGATCTTGTCGCCGAACCACGCGAAGAACGACTTCAACCACGCCACCGCCTCCAGCACGTCATCGCCCGCACGGAGGAAACCGATCAAGAGACCGAGGCCCAGGCCCGCAACCAGCATGTACGCCTTATGCATCGCTTCGACGCTCGCGCTGTACAGGCTCCGCAGCGTCTCCGCGGCCGCGATTCCCGACGGAAACGGCAGCTTCTCATGGTTGATCATCTGGCGCTTCATGGGGATCGCCAGGAACACGCCCATCAACCCCGTGCACAGCGTGAAGATCGCGACGATCATCGGCGTGCCGCCGGGAACGTCCCACGTCGCCATCTTCGAGGGATCCGTGCCCTCGGGCACCTCTTGCAGAAGCGCAAGCGCGCCGAACATCGTGCCGATCGTTGAGCCGGTCGAGTATCCCGCCGCCGATGCCGTGGACGCCATGCACGCGTTCTCGAGCACGGACATCTGCGAGATCGACTTGCCTGACATGAGCACGATGGCGTTCCACATGACGAACGACAGCACGCACGCCGTGATCGCGATGCCGAACGCCCAGCCGATTGACAGGGTCGTATAGAGGTTCGCCGCTGAGAGCAGCATCCCCAGCAACCCGCCCAGCAGCACCGCCCGCCACGTCAACTGCGGCATCCGGTCGCCCTGATACACATGCTGGAACCAGTGCGCGTCCTTCTCCTCCGGCGTCGCGTCCTTCTTCAACGCCGGCACGTCCGGCCCGAACTCGTGCCCGAGTTCCGACGCAGTGAGGGGCGAGGTCGGTGCAGGGTTCGGGGTGGTCGGACCGGCCATCGTGGCTCCTTCTGGCAACGCCCGCACGCCGCGACTTCGCGCGACCGCGAGCTCACTCTCCGCGAAACCGCCGATCACGGCCGCTCCGCACGGAATCGGTCAGGATATCGCAAACACTTCACGGGCACAAGCGAAAAGCCGGGGAGGGCGATGCGCGATGAGTCAGCGAGTCGCGGCAAGCTCCGCGGAGCGCATGCAAAGCAGCAAAACAGAGATCGATCCTGCAAGGCTACGGACCCGCGAGCTCACGCCCTCCACAGACTCGTCACCATCCCCGCCATCGCCCTGCATCAATTTGAGCTTTTCTGCTGTGCTGCTTTGAGCTTTCCCTGTCCTCGCCCAACACCCATGCGGCCTATGCCATGTGGCCATGCGCGATGTGGCCCCGCCGCTCCGGACTTCGTGTTGGTCCCGCGCTCACCTGACCGATACCCTCTCCCAATGCTCCTCACCCTCAATGTCGGTGCACTGAAACAACGCCTGCAAGGCCTCAACGGCCATCCCAAGCTCAAACTCACCGACGCCCCCGCCTTCGCGCGTCAGGAAATCGGTGTCAACGGCCTTATCCTCTCTACCGATCTCCTCGTCGGCGCCGATCGCCCGATGCTGCACAAGGTCCTCGAAGCCGCCGATAAAGCCGGCTGCCCGATCCTCGTGCTCATGGAACTCACGCCGCACCCGCTGGGCTCCGAAGACGTCGTCACCGTCGAGGCCGCGACCGAGCGCTGCCTGCGCGTCGCGCAAGCTGCGCACTGGCTCGGCTGCTCCGCGTTCTCGATCACCATCGACGCGCCGGATGACGACGAGACGCTCGCCAACGTCGCCGCGAACTTGAAGCCGATCTCGCGCCGCGCCGAGAAGCTCGACATGAACCTCTGCATCGCGCCGCACCGCGGCCTCACTTCCACGCCCGAGCGCGTCACTGAAGTCCTCAAGAAAATCGGCGGCTTCCGCGTCGGCACCCTCCCGGATTTCTCCGGCGCCGCCGCCTCGCCCGACGCCGTGCAATACCTCCGCCGCCTCGTGCCCTACGCCTCGGCGGTGCTGATCCCGGTTCCCGATGAACTGCCGCCGCTGGACGCGGTGCCGAGCAAAAAGTCGGTCGTGCTGCCGAAGCTCGAGGAGCCGGGCACCAAGCCCGCCAAGGCCGAGAAGCCCAAGGCCGCCGGCGGTCGCAAGGGCAAGGCCAAGGCCGAAGCAGGTGGGGGGGCGGGCACCGACGCCGTGGGCGAGACCGCGACGCTCGTCGCCAAGGCCCCGCTGCCATCGGCCGGTCGCTCGAACGCGAGCTACGACCTGATGACCTATGTCGGCGTGCTTGACGCCGTGGGGTACGAAGGCCCGTTCGCGTTGGACTATCGCGGTACCTCCGACCCGGTCCCCGCGCTGGTCCGCAGCCGTGATATTCTGAACAAGGTGCTCGCCGAACCCGTCGCCGAGGACTCGGGTCTTTCCGCGTTGCTGGCCGCCGTGGATGGCGCGGACGGGGCCGATGAACTGGCCGAGGACGACGAAGCCGGAACCGACGAAGAATGAACACTCGCGCTCCGCACGCCCATGCGATGTTGGCCAGCCCCGTTCAGGTGCCGCCGACTCCGCATCATGCGCCGTCGCGCCCGCTTCCCCCGCGCTTCATCGTCACCATCGACGGCCCCGCCGGCACTGGCAAATCCACCGTCGCCCGCGCCGTCGCCAACCGGCTCGGTCTGGCGTTCCTGGATACCGGCAGCATGTACCGCGCCGCGGCCCTGCTCGCCCTCGAACACAACGTCACGCCCGATCAGCACGACCGCATCGCCGAACTCATCGAACGCGCCGACCTCCAGTTTGACTGGTCGTTCGACCCGCCGCGATTGCTGGCGCGCGGGCCTGAGTCGTGGCGCGATCTCACCGGACATCTCCGTGCGCCGGAAGTCGAGCGACTCGTTTCGCCCCTTGCGGGCGTGCCAGCGCTCCGCCATCGAATGGTGCGTGCCCAGCAACTCATCGGCATGAATCATCCGCACCTGGTCACCGAGGGGCGAGACCAGGGAAGCGTCGTGTTCCAGGACGCCGAACTGAAGTTCTACCTCTGGGCCTCGCCGCAGGAGCGAGCACGCCGGCGTGCCTGCCAGCTTCGCGCTCAGGGGCACTTCGCTGATGAGCATGTGATCGAAGCCGAGATCCAGGCCCGGGATCACTCAGATCGCAGCCGGGCCGTGGGTCCGCTGGTGCGCCCGGCGGGCAGCATCGAGCTGGACACGTCGTGCATGTGCAAGGACACGGTCATCAACACTATGACCCGCATCGCCCACGAACGCATGGACGCGCTGCTCGGCGCGTAGTTCAGCGTGCCTCCCCCGATTGCTGGCTCCCGATTCCCGATTGCCGATTCATCTCCAGTGCCCAGTGCCTTCTCCACCTTCCGCGCCAAGAACCCCGGCCGCTCCCTCAGCGGGCTGCTTTTCTATGAGCTGTGCTTTTTCGCCGTGCGGTTTTTCTTCACGCTGATGTACCGCTTCCGCGTCTGGGGCTCGCACCATCTGGCGGAGTCCGGGCCGGTGCTGGTGGTCGCGAATCACCAATCGCACTTTGACCCGATCGTCGCCGGCATGGCCTTGCCGGCCCGTCACATGAACTTCGTCGCGCGCTCGACGCTCTTCACCTCGCGCCTCTTCGGCGCGTTGATCCAAGGCCTGAACTCCATCCCGCTGAAGCAGGGCGAGTCGGACACCGCCGCGATCCGGCTGACGATTGACTCGCTCCGCCAAGGCCGCGTCATGCTCATCTTCCCCGAGGGCTCACGCACGCCCGACGGCGACGTTCACGAGTTCAAGCGCGGCGCGTGGCTGCTCATGTCCCGCGCCAAGTGCCCCATCCTGCCCATCGGCATTCACGGCAACTACGAGATCTTCCCCCGCGGCGCCCCGATCCCCGAGCTCTTCAACCGCACCGTCGGCGTCTGCGTCGGCAAACCGATCCCCGCCGCGACACTTCTGGCCCTGGGCGAAGCCGCCGGGCTGCAGATGCTTCGCGACCAAGTCGACGCTCTCCGGCAAGAGGCCGCCCAGAAACTCGCCCGCGCCGGCGAAGCCGAGCGCTACCGCCCGCGAAAACTCGAGCCCGTTCCGAGTCGGTTTCAGGGGTGAATGTCGACGGGAAAGGCCGTCTTTTCAACGAAGTAAGGGAAGAAACGGAAGGTGGAGCGGAGCCGCCCTGGGTCAGAGTCTGTCCACTCGCCTTCCTTTCCATTCCTTCCGTCGCTTCGTTGAAGAACCGCTTTGATCTTCTAGAAGACTCCCGCCAGCTTCAACGCCGCGACGCTCAGGATCGCCGTGATCGCCAGCCGCACTGCCGTCAGCGGCAGCGCGTGCGTCAGTTTCGCGCCGAGCACCGAGCCGACGACCGCTGTGGGCACTAGGCACGCCGCGAGCTTGAGCACGTCGAGCGTCGTGAAGCCGTGCGAGTTGATGGTCGCGACCTTCAGCGTCGCGCCGAAGATCGCAGTGATCCAGATCACCGACGAGCTGGTCGCGATGCTCTCGCGCAGGCCGACACGGCCGAGGATCTGCAGGACCGGGACAAGCAGAACGCCGCCTCCGAGGCCTAGAAGACCGCCGATGAGGCCGGTTGCGCCGCCGTACGACCACAACGCGGCCTTTGATGGCGTGCCGCTGCCGGCGACCGGGTCCGGGGTCTTTCGAAAGACTCGCCAGAGGTTGAAGACGCAATACGCCGCGATGAACGCCGCGAGCCCAAGGCGAAGAACGTCCCCGCCGAGGACGTTGCTGGCGAGAACACCGATGAGCATGAGCACGATCGAGCTGATCAGGAGCGTCGGCACCAGGTCACGCCGCACTGCGCCGGCTCTGCCGTGCTGCAACGCCGCCGGCAGGGCGACGAAGATGTTCGTCACCATCGCCGCGGCCATATAGAGATGATGCACCTCCGCCGGCACTCCCGCCCGGTCCAGGAGCCAGTGCAGCCCCGGCAGGATCAACATCGAGCCGCCCACGCCCGCCAAGCCGCCCAGCACCCCCGCGCCAAAGCCCAGCACCAGCAGCAGGATGACGTCATTCATTGAAGACCTTGGCCCGGGTGTTCGCGGCTGGGATGGATACATAGCCTCTGAGGCTGAAAAATACAGTCGCGATGAAAAGGCGTGAAGGATTTCCTCGCTGCAGCGTCGCGGACATTTCACATGCGCCAGCAGTTTCCCTGAGGGTGAATCGGGTGCATCGAGGGCGTTCAGGGCGTCGAATTGAGAGTAGAGTCGGCGACTGAGTGTGACGGTCGAGTCAGTTGGAGCACCCAGAGGTGGACGCGAGGCATTTTGAGGCGAGGGCGGCTGGCGACAGGGTGGCTTGACAGGGGGTGGTCGTTTGGATTCTAGTCGCCTACGCTTTCCTCTTGGCGGTACAGGTCGGTTGGTGTGCGAGCATATGAAACTTCGGTACTCACAGTCTGCGCCTCTGCGAACCGCCGTGACTTTCCGGCGGCGGGCGCGGTTTGTTGCGAGCCTGCTCGTCGCGGCGGGGCTCACGGCGTACTCCGCCGTGATCGCCAAGGACTTGGTGACCAGCGACAACCAGCCGCAGCCGCTGAGCCTCCTTCAGTACGACGACGCCGGCATGCCGACGACGTCGGTCCAGATGGCGACCCCGCAGGAAACCGAGGCGACGCCGAGCGACCCGTTGATGATCGAGGAAGTCGCGGCGGCCGAGACGCCGGAGGACGATACCGCGTTCGTCGCGGAGCCGGTGACCCCGCTTGAGCCGACTTTGCCGCCGAACGCTGTGGAAGACCTGTCGGTTCGCGTGTTCGACGGACGAATCGTCCGGCCGGTCAAGACCATGTGGATGGTCGTCACGGCCTATTCGCCCGACGAGCGGTCGTGCGCCGGCACCGCCGACAACATCACCGCTTCAAACCACCATGTGCTGACGAATGCCCATCGATTGGTGGCCGCGGACTCGCGCGTGCTGCCCTTGGGCTCGATGATCTCCATCCCCGGCTATGACCGCGGGCAGATCGTCCCAGTACTCGATCGCGGCGGCGCGATCAAGGGCAACCGCCTCGACGTGCTCTTTCCGACCCATGAGCAGGCCCGAGCCTGGGGCGTGCGCCGCGTGAAGATCACCGTCTGGGCCCCCGCCGACGGCGGCGGGAAGACCGACTGGCGCTCGATCCGCGATTCGCGCGCGGCACGCTGATCGCGGCACGCGGCCATAATCCCTCATGATTGCCGGCACGCTCACTCGTCCGCCGACTTTGCCGACCGAACTGCTCTCGGTTGAGCTTGGCGCTCAGCTTGAGTCACTGGATGTGTTCACCCGCAAGATGCTCAGCGGCAAGATGCAGGGCGAACGCCGCAGCAAGCGGCGCGGGCGGAGTGTCGAGTTTGACGATTACCGCGAGTACTCGCCCGGCGATGACCTGCGGCATGTGGATTGGAACGTGCTGGCACGCCTGGACCGGTTCTTTATCAAGCTGTTTCAGGAAGAGGAAGACCTGGCGCTGCACGTCGTACTGGACACGTCGGCGAGCATGAATGCGGGCGAGCCGGAGAGCGCAAACAAGCTGCTGTTTGGGGCGAGGCTCGCGGCCGCGCTGTGTGCGATCGGGTTGATCAATAACAACCGGGTGCGGCTGAGTTTGATCGGCGCGGCGACGGGGGCGGGGGACGGCGGGATCAAAGCGCTGGAGCCGCTGCGCGGCCGGCGGAACATCGAGCGGGTCACGCGGTTTCTGCTGGAGCACGCGTTCACCAGCACCGGATCGGCGCTGGCGGAGAGTCGGTTGCCGCAGGGCGGGTTCACCAGCGCGATGCGGGCGATTGCGAGCGATACGAACAGCCGCGGGGTGATGGTGCTGCTGAGCGATGTGCTGGTGGCGCCGCCGGAGGGGTACGAGCCGGGGCTGAAGATGCTCGCGGCGGGCGCGGGCGGCGGCCACGGCGGGCGGACGACGCTCTCGGGCATGGACGTGACGATCCTGCAGTTGCTGGCGCCGAGCGAGCTGGACCCCGGGCGGGTGTCGTCAAACGCGATGGTGGGGGATCTGCGGCTGACGGACGTCGAGAACGGGCGGGCTGCGGAAGTGACCGTGACGCCCGAACTCAGCGCCGCGTACGCAGCGGCAGTGAAGGCGTATGTCAGCGGGCTGCACACGTTTTGTACGAAGCACGCGCTGGGGCATGAGCTGGTGACGACGGACACGCCGCTGCAGTCGGTGCTGGTGGAGACGTTGCGGCGGCGGATGTTGCTGAAGTGAGTCGCGAGTTGCGAGTCGAGAGTCAAGAGGCGAGATGCGAGAGCGGGAAGCCGGCTGGCGTGGTTTCACGGTGAATGTGACCGCCGAACCAGCCGCTTTACTTCATGCCGTGCTCAGCGCGTGGTTCTTTTCACGTTCATGTTCACGTTCATATTTGCCCCGCCTCTTCCCGCATATGCTCTCCCCCTATGCGCGACGCGGCCGTTCGCTGGACGTTGTTTCTTGTCGGGTTGCTGGCGCTGGGCCCGGCGGCGGGGTGGCTCACGGGCCGACTGCGCGGGGCGGACGGGTTTTCCAGCGTGGAGCCGATCCTGGCGGCGAGCGGTGGGGCGGTGGGCATGGCGTTGGCCGTGGGGGGGATTGTGCTGAGCATTGGCTTCGGCGCGCTGGTCGCGCGCCTGACCAGCACACGCTGGGGGTATTTCTGCGCCGGCGGTGTGCTGGCGTGGGTCGCGGCGGGCACTGGGCGGATCGATGAAATCTTGCGGGTGAATCCCGATCGCGCGCAGTTTGGATTGATCGCGTTGGAAGCGGCGATCTTCGGTGTCATCGCGGTGGGCGGCGCGTTCCTGATCGGGCTGGCGGGGCGACAGGGTCAGCGGCTGGACAGCGTGCCGCACGGGCACCGCGAGGCGCGGCACGATCCTGCGGGCGACGAGCTCGGGATGATGCTGACACGCGCTGGCGTGAGCGTCGCGGCGTGCGTGGTGTGCGGTGTCTTGGTGTCGTATGTCGCGGCAGTCTCAACGCTCAAAGGTCAGACGATCGCCAGCGCCCTGATCGCCAGCGCGCTGGTCGGCGTGGTCACGGGCCTGCTGCACAAACAGGCGCAGGGTTGGGTGTTGGTGCTGGGAATCGCGCTGGTCGCGGCGCTGGCGCCAGCGGCGGCGCTGCTGCTGGAGCCGGCGGGGGCCAGTTCGCTTTTGCTGCGGGCAAACGCGATGGAGTTGCTGGCACCGGCGCGGATCATGCCTTTGGATTGGTTGGCCGGCGCGCTGCTGGGCTTGCCGATCGGGGCCAAATGGGGCGTGGGGCTGGCGACGGCGGAGAAGTCGTAACACTGGGGCGTGAAACGCATCGAAAAGGTTGAGAGGGCGAGCGAAGCGGAGCGGGTGGAAAGGATCGAATGAACCAGAGCGCGATGATGAACGGAGCCACGCCGAACCAACCGATTCCGGACGTACAAGGGCAGGGAGATGTCCGGCGTGTGGCGATCGATCGCGTCGGGGTCAAGGACGTGGTGTATCCGATCCGTGTGTCCACGCCGTCGGGCGGGGAGCAGGGGACGGTGGCGACGATCAATATGTATGTGTCGTTGCCGCACCATCAGAAGGGCACGCACATGAGCCGCTTTGTCGAGGTGCTGAACGAGCACGACATGGCGATCACGCCGGCGGATATCGCGGGGATCGCGCGGAGGATTCGCGAGCGGTTGAACGCCGCGGATGCGCACTTCTCGGCGGAGTTCACGTACTTCATCCGGAAGCTGGCGCCGGTGACGGGTCAGCCGGGGCTGATGGATTACAAGGTGACGTTTGAGTGCAGCTCGGGCGAGACGGACGACTTCGTGATGGGCGTCACGGCGCCGGCCACGAGCTTGTGCCCGTGCAGCAAGGAGATCAGCCGCTTCGGGGCGCACAACCAGCGGTGTCACATCGGGGCCAAGGTGCGGACGAACCCGGCCAAGGGCGTGATGTGGATCGAGGATCTGGTGAAGCACCTGGAGAACGCCGCGAGCACGCAGGTGTACGCGGTGCTCAAGCGGCCGGACGAGAAGTTCGTGACCGAGGCGGCGTTCGAGAACCCGAAGTTCGTTGAGGACATCGTGCGCGATCTGGCGATCAGCCTCGAGGGCGACGAGCGGGTGACGTGGTACTCGATCAACTCGGAGAACTTCGAGTCGATCCACAATCACAACGCGTATGCGGAGATTACGAGGAAGAAGCAGTAGGACGGGGAAGTGGCAAAGTGGCGGAGTGGCAAAGTGACGATGACGCCGCGAGCCCCCGGTTAGACCATCGCAATCGGAGCCCGCATCACGAGCGAGCTCGCCGCAAAAGCTGTCAGCGGGCTCTCGTCGTCAAGTCGGGCCGCCTGACGTGCTGCCTTGCGTTTTGCACTTTGCCACTCTGCCACTTCTCTCCCCCCACCCCGCTCTCGTCCGATACACTCACGCATGGTGAGCAAGGGATTGCTGCCGGAGTTGTTCCATCGACGGCTGGTGTTGCTCGGCGCCGGCAGCGTGCTGGTGATGTTGCCGGTGCTGGGTCGATTGGGGCAACTCACGCTGGCGCAGGGCGCGGAGCACCGGAATCGCGCCGAGGCGAAGCTCGTTTCGCATCGCTGGGAGCTGACGACGCGCGGGCGGATCCTTGATCGCAAGGGACGCGTGCTGGCGGTCGATCGCCCGAGCTTCGACATCGCAGTGGAGTATCCGGTCATCACCGGGCAGTGGGCGTACGAGCAGGCGGGCATCGCGGCCCGCAAAGAGGTCGGCTCACTCTGGCGTCAGCTTTCGCCTGTGCAGCGCGAGCGGCGCGTGCAGCAGCTCGCCAGCGGGTATCAGAAGCAGCTCGAAGAAGCGTGGCGCCAGTTCGCGCTCCGCGCGGACCTGACGCTCGAAGAACTGGAAGAGCGGCGGGCCGAGATCATCAGCGAGGTGTCGCGCCAGGCGTCGACGGCGGTGGAATCGCAGCGGCGCGCGCTCGAGGACGAGATCAACAAGGGCTTCGAGCTCACGGAGAGCTTGGAGTTTGAATCGGTCTCGACCGCGGAGGTCGCGCAGCCGATCCGCGAGCAGCGGACGTGGCATGTGATCGTTCACGATGTGGACGACGAGGTGGCGCTGCGGTTTCCGTTTGAGACCACGAGCAAGCCGCCGCGGGCGAACCAGGTGACGAGCGGGGTGGAGCAGCCGTTCTGGATGCCGGGCCTGCACCTGATCGATGGCACCGGGCGCGAGTACCCGAGCGAGACGATGGAAGTGCTCGTGGACCGGCGGTCGTTCCCCGGGCCGCTGCGCAGCGAGACGCCGCTGCTGTTCACGGTGCGCGGCGTGATGACCAGCGTCGTCGGCTGGATGCGGCGTCGCCCGATCGACCAGGACTATTGGTGGCAGGAGCGCGTCGCCACCGGCGAGGTGCGCGATGCGCGCCGGCGCGCCAGCGATGCGGAGATGCAGGCGTGGGCCGAGGCGCGAGGCGCGGGCGGGGGCAGCGATCCAGATTCCGCTGATCCGCGCGCGTATTTGGCGGGTGACAGCGTGGGCGCGACAGGGCTGGAGTGGACGCTCGAGCAGGCGCTGCGCGGGGCCCGCGGGCGTGTGACGCGTGACGCGGAGACCAACGGCGAAACGCGCGTTGAGCGTGTCGCGGGGCGCGACGTGCTGCTCACGATCGACTCGGCGCTGCAGGCTCGCGTGCAGGCTCTGATGAGCCAGGACGCGGGCCTGACGGTGGTGCAGGCGTGGCAGAAGAACCGCGCGATCGCCACCGGCACGGAGCTTGCCGGCGCGTGCGTGATCATCGAGGTGGACACGGGCGATATCTTGTCAATGGTCTCGACGCCGGGCTTCACGCGTGAGCAGGCGCGACAGAACCCCGAAACGGTGTTTGCGCCGGAGAACAACCTCGCGATCAGCAAGGCGTTTGCAAGACCGTATCCGCCGGGGTCGATCGTGAAGCCGCTGATGTACGCCGCGGCCGTGACGGAGGGCGTGTTTGATGCGTACAAGCGGATCGACTGCACGGGCCACCTGTACCCCGACCAGCCGAACATGTTCCGTTGCTGGATCTACAAGCAGTTCAACGGGCTGACCCACAGCGCACAGCTCGGCGGCGCGTTGGATGTCACGTCGGCCATCATGGCCAGTTGCAACATTTACTTCTTCAACATCGGGCGCGCGCTGGGGCCGGAGCGCATCGGTGCGTGGTACGAGCGCTTCGGCGTTGGCCAGAACGCCAAGCACCCGCGCCTCGGGCTCGCGCCGTACTTCCCCGGCAGCGCCGGACGCATGGTCGCGGCGGCACCGGAAGATCCGAACGTTGACAGCAGCGACGAAGACCGGCAGGAGATGGGCATTTCGGATGAAGCGCCGGTACGGCGCACGGGCGTGGTGCCGGGCAAGGGCGGGCTGTCGCTGAGCGAGTCGATCTTGATGGGCATCGGCCAAGGGCCGATCGCGTGGACGCCGCTGCACGCGGCCGACGCGTACGCGACGCTGGCGCGGGGCGGCGTGCGGATCGTGCCGCGCCTGCGCGTGGATGAGACGCCGGTGATCGATGACCTGAAGCTCGATCGGCGCGCGGTGGATCTGGCGCTCGAGGGGCTGTATCGCGCCGTGAGTGAAGATCGCGGCACCGGGCATCATCTGTCGCTCGAAGACGGGCGGCGTGAGAACATCTTCAACGCGACGGGCGTCAGCGTGTGGGGCAAGTCCGGAACCGCCGACTCGGGCCTGCGGGCCCGCGATCCGCAAGGGCGGCCGATCGTTGACGAACGCGGCAACCCGATCAGCCTTGATCACGCGTGGTTTGTCGTCCTCGTCGGGCCGCAGGGCGGGCGACCGAAGTACGCGGTGTCACTGCTGGTCGAGCGCGGCGGCTCGGGCGGGCGCATCAGCGGGCCGCTGTGCAACCAGATCATTCACGCGTTGATCAGCGAGGGTTACCTGGGTGATGCAAAGTGACGTTGTTCCGCCGCCATTTCGGGCAGGACGCGTCGCCCTGGACTCCGGCGTGGCTGTGCGTGCTGGCGGGCGTCGCGCTGACGTTGCTCGGTGCGTATTGCATTGATGTGGCGTCGCAGCTTGAGATGCCGCGGAGCGTGGGCCAGATGTCGCCGCGTGCGTTCAAGCACGTGGTGTTCATGATCGCGGGGCTCGTCGCGGCGATCGGCATCGCGCTGCCGGACTATCGGCGCTGGCGGCTCTTCGCATGGCCAATTCTCGGCGGCTGCATCCTGTTGCTGCTGGTGTTGCTGGTACCGTTTGTGCCGAGCTGGCTCGTCACACCTCGCAACGGCGTGCGCGGCTGGATCGACCTGGGGCCGATCGATCTGCAACCCAGCGAGCTGACCAAGGTCGCGTTTGTGCTGTGCGCTGCGGAATATCTGCGCGTGCGGCAGAATCATCGCACGATGGTGGGATTGATCCCGCCGGCGATCCTGGCCGCGGTGCCGACGGGGTTGATCTTCCTGCAGCCGGACCTGGGCACCGCGATGCTGTTTGTGCCTGTGCTGTTTGCGATGCTGCTGGGCGCCGGTGCGCGGATGCGGCATCTGCTGCTCGTGTGCGTCTTGGCGGCGCTGGTCGCGCCCGCTGCGTGGCCCGTGCTGCGCCCGTATCAACGCCAGCGCATCATCGACGTCTATCGCGATTTCACCGGCAGTCCGCGCGCCGGCTCGCCCACGGCAGAACAGCCGCAAACGGCTCGCATGCTCCTGGGCGCTGGCGAGACGTGGGGCTTGTCAGACTCGCGTACCCGCGCGGTCGTTCGCGCGAGTCGCTTGCCCGAGCGCCACAACGACATGATCTTCGCGGTGTATAGCGCACGCTTCGGTTTCGTCGGCGGCATCGCCATGCTCGGTCTCTACGTGCTGTGGCTCGCCGGCGCGTTGCTCACGGCGGCCCGCACACGCGACGGCTTCGGGCGGCTGGTCTGCCTCGGCGTCGCGACGTTCATCTTCTGCCAGGTCGCGATCAACCTCGGCATGGTCGTCGGCGTCCTGCCGGTCATCGGCATCACACTGCCCTTCGTGTCCTACGGCGGCTCCAGCCTGCTGAGCGTCTGGCTCATGACGGGCTTCGTGTTTGCGATCGGCTTGCGAAAACCCACGGCGTTCTCGTCTCCGGCGTTTCAGTTTGAGGATTGATTTGGCGCCTTCGGACCGTCGATCGGTGGTGTCGATGTCTTGGCAGGCTTCGGCGGAGCGACTTCGAGGATCATCCGGAATCCTTGCGACGGGTGCGCAAAGTCTGGCGGGCAGGCATCGCGCAATCCGGACGTCGCGGCGCCCTGATACCACTGGAAGTTTCCGCCGCGGCGCACGCGCTCTTGGCCGGTCGCCGGGCCCTCCGGGTCCGTTCCACCCGGCGGGGTAAAGCTCCACCAACTTCTGCACCATTCGCGGACGTTGCCGTGCATGTCGTACAGACCGTAGTCGTTGGGCAGCAACTGCCCGACCGGGTGCGCCACGCCACCGGAGTTCTTGCTCGTCCACGCGATCCGATTGATGTCCCTCACCGCGGGGTTGTACGGCGCCAGCCTGCCCGCCTGACACGCGTACTCCCATTGCGCCTCGCTTGGGAGGCGATACACAAACCCGGGAACGTCCGTCAGTTGCTCGCAGAACTCGTTGGCTTTCGCCCATGTGATCATCGCGCGCGGATAGTCCGCGGTCTCGAGGCGCGCGTGCGACGTGCCCAAGCCTCGTGCCACCTGCGCGTTCGTCGCCTCGGTCACCGCCATGTAGAAATCGCGCGTGAGCGTCACGCCGCGCCCCGCGGGGTTACCCGTCATCGCAACAACGAACGAGCCGGCCCGGACCCGCACGAACAGCATGCCGATCGAGTTCGCAAAGCTCGCGTGCGTCGAGTTGCTGATGCCCAGCACCTCGCCGTTCACCGGCTTGCCATTCCAATCGGTGCCAATCAGCGTGGTCGCATCGGGCGAAGGTTGCCCCGCTGAGAGCTTGGCAAGCGTCTGCCAGCGCGCCTTGGCGAGGTCTTCAAACGTTGGGCTTGGGCCCTTCTGCGGTTCAACCACCTTCAGCCCCTGGCCCGCATCGATTCCGCCCCACACCACCTCAAACGGCTGACCTTCCGCGACCGCGAACGTGATCGCATTAAGCCAATACGCCTGCGCATCGCCGCTCACGACGATCACCGCGACGTCCCCCTTCTTCTGTCGCGCCGCGTCGCGCGGCGGATTTACGAACTCGACCCACGACGTCGCGGGAACCGCGCCGACGAACGTGCCGTCGATCCAGACCTCCGCAACGCGAGTGGTCCGGTTCAACGCCTTGAACGACGTTTCCGCCGCCGCGTTCGTCGCAAGCGATGCAAATGCGATCACGGTCAGAGTGACGCACAGGAAGAATCGTCCGATGGCCATGCGAGTGCTCCCAGCGCGGCTCGACGGCCGCGAGATCCGGACACCGAAGCGTATTCACGCGCAAAATCCCGCCCCCGCCCCAAGACCGGTTTGACGAGGATTCCCGCGTCCCGCGCGAACTTTCGGAACCCGAACACGCCTGAACCGTACAATGAACAGCATGACCAGCGTTCGTCAGGTTGCGAAGCTTGCTCAACGTCGCGCGGCGATGGAGCTTGGCGCGCGGGCCCTTGGCCCGGCGCTGCTGGCGGGCTCGATCGTCGGGCTCGGCGCGATCGGCTTGACGCGACTGCTTGCGGATCCAGCCGCAGCGGGTTGGCGCGGCGCGCTGAGCGCAGCGCCGTGGTGGTGGCTGCTCGCGGTGCCTGTGGGCCTGAGCGCCATCGGCGCGTGTGTGTACGCGGCGGCGCGGACGATGGGCACGCGGCGCGAGCTCGCAGCGTTGTGTCGCGTCGAGTCGTTGTTGGGGCTGAACAATCAAGTCTCAAGCGCCGCGGTGTTCGAGCAGACCCGCGATGGCGGGAGCTTTGAGCGAGCCACGGTTGCGTCCGGCGAGCGCATCGCGGGCACGATCACCGCACGCGAGATCGCGCGCGTCATGCCGGTACGCTTCGGTCGCTCGACGGCGTGGTCCGGCGCGGCGCTGGCGGTGGGCATCGCCAGCGGCGTGTGGCTGCCGGGTGGTTTGTGGGCGCGGTGGTTCCCGCGCGGTCCGGGCGTGATTGTTGCGGAGACGGTGTCGCCCGCCGCGGTGCGCGAGACCGCGAGCGAACTCGCCGCGGCGAAGGCGACGGTCGCGCCACCAGCGACCGAGCCGGCGTCACCGTCGGAGGCCGCCAGCGCGGGTGCGATGCGCAAGCTGGCTGAACTGGAAAAGGAACTCGCGGCAGGGATCGTGTCTCCGCGCGGCGCACGACAGCAGGCGGCGCAGACATTGCAGACCGCGTCGGCCGATCTGGAGCGTCAGGCGGCGGATCGTCGTGCCGCGAGCGACGCCCTTCGCCAGCAACTCGCCGCCGCCGCGAAGAACGACCAGGCGCGCGGCACGTCGCCAAGCTCGAACGCGGCGCGAAAGCTGAGTGACGCGCTGGCGGCGGGTGACGCGGGGGCTGCTGCGGCGGCGTCGCGCGAACTCGCGCAGCAGAGCGGCGCGGTGTCGAGCGAGGAGCGGGCCGCGATGGCGGAGGACCTGCGGCGCCTTGCGGACAAGGTTGAGGCGGCGTCGGAGTCCTCGCGCGGCGCGGATGCATCCGCGGACGGTGCGAAGGCGGCGGTTGAGGAGTCGCTCGAGCGCTCGGGCATGGGCGAGGCGGCGGCGCGAGAGCGTGTCGCGAATGCCAGCGAGCAGACGCTCGCGGAAGATTTGCGCAAGGCGGGCGTGGACGCAGAGAAGGCGGACGACTTGGCGCGGCGCGTCGCTGAGGCGCAGCGGCGTGAGCGTGCGGAGGCGCAAGCGAAAGAAGAAGCCCGCGAGATGGCGGAGCAGATGCGTCGCGTCGCGGAGGACCTGAGCAAGCCGGCGGACGATCGCTCGCGCGCAGCGGGCCAGACGCCGCCCGCGCCGCCTGCGGATAAGCCGAGTGTGGAGGCGACGCCGGGAAAGAGTGACGCGAGCGGCACCGAGCCGCCTCGCCCGCCGGGCGAGAAGCGCGCCGATGAGACCAACGCGCCCGCGTCGAATCCGTCCTCAGCGAATCAGCCGACGCCTGACAGAGCCGCGACGACACCAGCGCAGCCGGATGGATCGAAGCCGGAGACGTCGGACTCATCGCAATCGGGGCCGTCTAAGCCGGACGCGTCAAAGCCGGATGCGTCGAAGACGGACGGCGCGAAGTCGGACGCTTCGAAATCCGAGCCGTCGAAGTCGGACGGCTCCAAGCCCGACCCATCGGGCGCGACGCCTTCGCAGCAGTCGCCAGACGGTTCGCCGTCCGCGAAGTCGCCGGGCTCGCAAGGCGATCCACAGGCGCCGAACGCCGCGAAGCCCGAGGATTCGAACGCGCCGTCAAAGTCCGGGACGCCAAATCAGAACTTGCAGCAGCGCGGCGCCGACTCGCAGGGAAAGTCGCCCGCGCCGTCTGGTGAGCAGCGACCCGGTGAGTCACGCGAACGCTCCGGCTCGGACAAGCAACCGCCCGACGCATCGCAGCCGCAGCCTGCGCAAACTCCGCAAGGCGCCTCGCCCTCGGCAACCGACGGCGCGAAGCCGGCCGATCGTCCGGGCGAGAAGCCTGCAGGTGATACGGCAAGTCCGAGCCGCGAACGTCAGCAAGACGCGGGCACGACGCCTGACCGCGGCGACGCACCGCGCGCCAACGCCCAGCCGAAGCCCGACGGCGCAAAGCCTGACAATGCAAAGACCGACGGCGCGAATGCGGATGGCGAGCGATCGAAGCAAGATGGTGCATCAGCGCCCTCGACGGAGAAGCCCTCGACGGACTCGTCCTCCAACGAGCCATCGGCTACGCCGTCAACCGATCCGAACGCGCCGGGCGAGCTTCCGAAGAACCTGCCGAGCGCTGAGCAGCTTGGCAAGATGCTGGATGAGATGGCCAAGGCGCCGCGCGATGCGCAGCGTGACGAGGCGACGGCGCAGAAGCTCCGTAAGCAGGCGGAAGAGTTCATGCGGAAGGCGACGCCTGAGCAGCGCGATCAGTTTGAGAAGTTTGCGGAGGAGCTCGCGAAGCGACGCCAGCAGCAGAACCCCGAGCAGCCCGATGGCTCGCCGGGCTCAGAGCAGGCGCAATCTCCCGAGTCTCCGAAGCCTGATTCGCCGGGCGAATCACGCGCCGGCGCGGACGGACAGCCGAAGCCAGACGGTGCGGCGGGCGAACGCGGCGATCCGAACGCCGGTGCGCAGCCGCGTGCGAACGCGGAGCCGAATGCGGGTCGCGACGATGCCTCGTCAGCACGGCCAACGCCCGACACGCGAGCAGGTGGTGATTCATCAAAGACGCAGCCAAACGCAAACGCGCCCGAGCAGGCTCGGAACACGCAAGCCCAGGGCCAGCAAGGGACCGGCGCGCCTGGGCAAGCGCCGCGAGGCTCGCCCTCAGGCAGCGATGAGCCAGGCACCGGCCCCGGCGCGCGAGCACGCGGCACTCCGCCGCCAGCGAGCGAGAACGCGCCGAAAACCGAGATCGTCGATGCCCGCGCTCGCTCCAGTCAGAACAATCCCGGCAACAGCGGCCCGGCACGCGTGATGGACGAATGGCTGAACCCCAGCGGCACCACGCGCGAGGGCGGCGCCCCGAGCGCGGCGGTCAACGAAATGGTCAAAGACGCGGCCCAGAGCGCTCAGCGCGCGGTTGAAGATCGCACGCTGCCGCGGCGCTACGACGGCTTGCTGCGCCGTTTCTACGAACGCCTCCCGCAGCGCATCGCGCCCGGCGATGGCACGCCCGGTGCGACCGCGCCCGCTGTGTCGACGCCTACCCCATCAGCTCCAACCGCGCCATCCGCGGCTCCCTCAACCGCCGCTCCGGCGAGCGCCCCGCGCTCCCCCTGACCTACTGCCGACTCGACGATGTCTATTGCGTTTCAATCTCCGCTCTGGCTGTGGCTGATCGCCTTGGCCGTGCCGTGCGCGGTCGTGGGCTGGAGCGCGTTCGGCGCGATGAGCGCGTCGCGGCGGTTTTCGGCCATTCTTCTGCGGGCTGGCTTGTTTGCAATTCTGGCCGCGATGCTCGCGGGCGTCAGCAGCATTCGCACGTCTGATCGCTTGGCGGTGGTGGCGATCGTGGATGTTTCGGGCTCGGTGGCGTCGTTCGCGACGTCGCCGCGTCCGGCGCTCGATCGCGTTCGCGAGTATCTGCGGCAAGCGTCGGTGAAGCGCGGACGTGCGGACCTGCTGGGCATCGTGGTCTTTGACAGTTCCACGACCGCGATCGCAGCGCCGCAGGCCGGCGGCGTTGCGCTGGCACCGACACCCGCGACGCCAACGACAACCGCCGGAGCCACGCCGCAGACGCCCGACCCGAGCGAGCGACCCACCGATCTGCTCGACCGCACATGGCAGACGGTCACACCGGTGCCGACAGCGACGGACATCGAGCAAGCACTGCGACTCGCGGCGGCGATGATCCCGCCCGACGCCGCGGGGCGGCTGGTGCTGTTCTCTGACGGACGCCAGACCAACGGCGATGCGATCAGCGCCGCGCGGTCCATCACCGGCGGCGCGTCGCGTCCGCTCCCGATCGATGTCGTGCCGCTGCGGTACAGCGTCGAGCGAGAAGTCGTCGTCGAATCGCTCGACGTGCCCACGCGGGCCGCGGCGGGCGCGTTCATTGACGTTCGCGTCAACATCCGCGCCAGCGCCCCCAGCACCGGCACACTGCGGCTCTTGCAAGGCGGCGAGGAGATGCCGATCTCGGGCGAGGCCGGTCGCTCCTCGCGGCGCGTCACGCTGCAACCCGGCGTGACCACGTTCGTGCTCAGCACACGCCTTGATTCGGGGCGCGTGCATCAGCTCCGCGCGATGTACGAACCCGATCCGCCGGCTGCGTCCGCTGACGGCGCGCCCGCGATCGCCAGCGACACGATCAGCGCGAACAACTCCGCCGAGGCGTTCACGATCACGCCGGGTACGGGCGATGTGCTGCTCGTTGACGGCTTGAGCTCCGAGGATTCCGGCAGCGCGGGCGGCAGCGGTGGGGGAGTGCTCGCACGCACGCTCATCGCCGAAGGGCTCTCGGTGCAGACAATCGCGCCCGAGGGCCTGTCGCCGGACCTGGTCCGGATGCAGGCGTACGACGCGATCATCCTGCAAAACGCCGCGGCGGACGCGTTCGCGCCCGGCGCGCTCGAATCGCTCCAGCGCTACGTCACGGAGCTCGGCGGCGGGCTGGTCATGATCGGCGGGCCAAACTCCTTCGGCGCGGGCGCATGGCGCGGCTCACCGATCGAGCCGATCCTGCCCGTCAAGCTCGATCTGCCCGAGCAACTCGTGCTGCCCTCGGCCGCGATGATCATCATCATGGACACCTCCGGCTCCATGGGCTGGTCGGTGATGGGCTCCTCGCGCAGCCAGCAGGAGATCGCCAACGAGGGCGCGGCCCTCGCCGTGCGGACGATGCACAAGGATGACCTCGTCGGCGTCATCGAGTTCAACACCGATTACTCCGTCGTGCAGCCCCTGAGCAAGAACATCGACGCAGAGTCCACCGCGCGTCAAGTGCTCTCGCTCGCGCCCAATGGCGGAACGAATCTCCCGCCCGCACTGCGCGAGGCGCACCGCCAGATGGTCGAGGCCAAGGCCAAAATCAAGCACATCATCGTGCTCTCTGACGGCGGCTCGCAAGGACGTGGCCAGTTGCCGTCGATCGCGACCGACATCGCCAAAGACGGCATCGCGCTCTCGACAATCGCCGTCGGCGACAAGGCGGACCTGCCGACCATGGCGCGCATGGCCGAGGCCGGCGGCGGCGTGTACTACCGCGTGACCGACCCGAACACGCTGCCGCGAATCTTCTTGCGCGCCGCCCAAGTCGTGCGCCAGCCACTGATCCGCGAGGAGCCGTTCACGCCGGTGCTGATGGTGACCGGCTCGTCGATCACCGCGGGCTTGCCCACGGACATTCCGAACCTCGGCGGGCTCGTCTTGACACAGGCCAGACCGCCGGAAGAAAACGGCCAAGCGACCGGCGTGCTCTATCCGATGCTCACGCCACGCGGCGAGCCCGTGCTGGCCATTTGGCAAGCCGGGCTCGGCCAGGTGGCCGCGTTCACATCTGACGCGCACAACTGGGGACGCGCGTGGGTGGATTGGCCGGGCTATCGCCAGGTGTGGACGCAACTCGTGCGCGCGATCGCGAGGCCGGATTCCAGTCGCGCGGGCGAACTGACGCTGCGACGCGAGGGCGATGCGATCATCGCGACGCTTGAACTTGCGGACTCTGCGGGCAAGCCGCGTGATGGCGTCGTGCTCACCGGCTCGGCATACACGCCCGAGGGCGGGCGCACCGCGCTGCGGATGAGTCAGGTCGGCTCAGGCCTCTACGAAGCGCGATTCGCCGCCCCAAGCGCCGGGAACTACCTCGTCACGCTGACGCCGCAGGAAGGCTCGATCAAGCTGCCGCCGATCGTGGGGGGCCAAGTCGTGCCCGCGGGCGAGGAGTATCGCTGGCTGACGTCCGACGATCAGACGCTGACGGAGATCGCCAAAGCCGGCGGCGGCAAGGTGCTGGAACTCGACGCGACGGAGATGCCGGACCTCTGGAGCCGCGCGGGGATTCAGCCGACCGAGGCCCGCCTGCCACTGTGGCCGCTGCTCATCGCGTACGCGCTCGCGCTGACGTTGCTGGATATCGGCACGCGCCGCATCGCGTGGGACCGACTCATCAGCCGCAAGTTTGGCCAGAGCATGCTGCAGGAAGCCGCGGCTGCGACCGCCGACCGATCGAAGCAATCGCAAGATCGGCTTGCAGCGCTGCGCGAGCGCGAGGCCGCGAGCGCGACCGGTTCACTCGCAGCCCGCGCAGCGACGGCGACATCAATCGCGCTCGGCTCCGATGACGCGCAGCGCGTGATCGACGAAGCACGCAAACGCCGCCAGCAGGCCGCCCGCGGGCGCAGCGGGCCGAGCGTTGCTCCGACGACTCCAACGAGCACGTCTGGCTCAGGGCGGCCCGGCATCACCCCGGGCGGTTCGAGCACGAGCAAGCCCGAGCCAACGCGACCGACGCCCGCCGCGCCGATCGAACGTTCAACGCCCTCAACCGATGACGCACCCCGCCCGGGCGAGAGCGCGATGCAGGCGGCGAAGCGCCGGGCGCGGGAGCGGACGGCTGAGTGATGCGCGGCGATTGCACTTTCACATGTGCGAGGAACGCTCCGAATGAGCTCAATCGCGAATCGCTTTCAGGGTTGCATCCTCGGCCTCGCTCTTGGTGACGCGATGGGTGCGCCCTTTGAAGGCGGCGTCGCCGAGCGGTTGCTGTGGCGCCTGATCGGTCGTACCCGCGACGGCAAAATGCGTTGGACCGACGACACGCAAATGACCTTCGACATCGTTCAGTCGCTGATCGCACGCGGCGACATTGATCAGGATGACCTCGCGAAGCGCTTCGCCGCGAGCTATCGGTGGAGCCGCGGGTATGGTCCTGCGACATCGCGCGTGCTCAAGCGAGTCTCGCGCGGCGTGCCTTGGGAGATCGCCAGCACGTCGGTGTATCGCGGCGGCTCGTTCGGCAACGGAGCCGCGATGCGAGCGCCGGCGGTGGGGTTGTTCTTCGCGAACCGGCCGCTGGCGCTCGATGACGCGGCGCGACGATCGGCCGTCGTCACACACGCGCATCCGCTGGGAATTGAGGGCGCACTGCTGATCGCACGCGCGACCACCGCGGCCTTGCGTGGTGATTCGCCCTCGACAATCCTCGATTTCGCGGCGGCCTCGTGCCAGCTTCCGCCAATGCTGACGCGGCTGACGACAGCGCGTGAGTGGATCGCCACCGGCAACACACCCAGCACGCCGGCGGTCAAGAAGCACCTGGGCAACGGCATCGCCGCGGCGGAGTCATGCGTCACCGCGCTCTATCTCGCGCTGCGATTTCACGGCGCACCGTTCGTTGAGCTCCAACGCTTCGTCGCGACCTTGGGCGGCGACGCCGACACGATCGGTGCGATGGCCGGTGCGATATGGGGCACATTGAACGGGGCGGGAGCCTTGCCGAGCGAGGCGCTCAACCGGCTCGAACAGCGCGAAGCGATCGAAGCGGCCGCGCTGCGGTTGTGTGAGGCTGCGGGCGGCGTCTAGACCGGGGCACGCGCGACGGTGCGAATTACGAAGTCCAAGCGGTGATCGCGGATCCGAGGAGTCGAGCACGCTCGACGATGTCGGCGTTCGAGGTTCAGCCTGCGTCAAGTTTGCCCAAAAACAGAAGCGGGCCTGCCCGTTGGCAGACCCGCTTTGAGTGTCGACAAGAAACGTATCCACTCTCTGTGACCAGCGGCCGGGGCCGCGGGTCATGGACCGACGAACCTGGTATCAGGCGCGACGGCGGCGGGCCGCCACGAGGCCGCCGATGCCGACCAGCGCGAGGGCGCCGGGGGTGGGGACGGTCGCGGTGTTGCCCGAGAACGAGGTGTTGGCGGTGAAGCTGGAGATCACGCCGTTGGGCCCGATGATCGGGGCGAAGCCACCACCCGCGGCGCGGTTGGTGAGCACGTCGGTGATCGTGAACACGGCTTCCTGGGGAACAGCGGGGACGCTGCCGGCGTTGCCGGTCGAGACCAGCAGGTTCTGCAGGATCGTGCCGAACGTGTAGGTGAAGCCGCTGATGTCCGACAGGAGCACGGAGTTCGTGCCACCGAAGCGGATGAACGCACCGCCGTTCGCGTCGCCGCGAAGGATGGTGGCGTTGGCGCCGGTGCCGACGCTGCTGTCATAGATGCGGAAGAACGAGTTCGGCAGGACCGCGGCCTGGGTCACGCCGTTGGCCGTCGTGGACTGACCGATGAAGAGCTGCATCTCCATGCGGGCGGCCGTGTAGTTCTGGCCAGCGAACGGGGTGGGCTCAGCGCTGCCGTCGATGATGAACGTGATGTTCGTCGACGTCGAGTAGGTCATCTGGCCGGTGCCAGCGCCCGCTGAGTTGTCCTGGGTGAAGGTGAGCTGGCGGCCGCCGACGGGGTCGGCAAACGAGAACGCCAGGTCGGCGTTCGCTGCCGAGGCAGCGAGACCGACAACGGATGACAAAACCATCGCAGTGCGAATCATGTACGACACTCCCTATATCGAAGGTATGGGCCTTCGTTTCCTCGCCGCGCAATGCACCGGTGTGAGAGAGTCCGGTGCACTCGCGATTCGCGTCAAGAATACGGCGCGTCGCTCACGTTGCAACCAATGCAGGAGTTTTTTTTCGCATTTACAGCCTCCTTTGCCCATTCTGCACAATCGGAGAGCGATTTTTCAGGCCTCATCCAGGTCCGAGAGCGTGAAAATACAAACAAAACCCAATCATTATCCAAAACATTCGAATTTTGTTCGTGTTGCGTGATCGCAAAAAACAAGACAAACCGGCGTTAACCGGCTTGTCGTGGGAAGACTGAGATTGAGAAGGAGTGCGGAAGACCGACGTCGATCAGCGACGACGACGGGCCGCGAGCAGGCCGCCGAGACCAACGAGCGCGGCTGCGCCGGGGGTCGGGACGGTCGACGAGTTGCCCGAGTACGAGGTGTTCGCCTCGAACGAGCGGAGCACGCCGCCGGGGCCGACGATGCTCGTGCTGCCGGGATTCACGACGGTCGTGATGGCGTCCGTGATCGTAAACGTGCCTTCCTGCGGATCGGTCGGAACGCGACCGAAGTTGCCGTTGGCGTTCAGCGCGGCCTCAAGCTCGGGGCCGAAAGTGTACGAGAAGCCGTTGTCGCTCGAGAGGAGCAGCGAGCTGGTGCCGCCGAAGCGGAGGAACGCGCCGCCGGTGGCCTCACCACGAAGAATCGTGTTGCCGCTGGTGGCGTCGTAGATGCGGAAGAAGCCCATGGCCGGCGCGAGGAACGTGCCGAAGAATGATGAACCCGCGAACACCACCATCTGCATTTCCATGCGGGCGTTCGGGAAGTTCACGCTGAACGGGTTCGGCTCGTCGCTGCCGTCGATGATGAAGTTGATCACTGCGGACTGGTCGTAGGTCATGAGACCTGAACCAGCGCCGGAGATGCCGTTCTGATCAAAGGTGACTTGGCGACCGCCAGCGGGGTCGGAAAAGCTGAACGCAAGGTCAGCGTTCGCCGCGGCGGTGAGGCCGCTCAGTGCAACAAGACCAATAGCGATATGACGCATATCTCTCTCTCCTTCTCAGTGCGTGTCTGCGGGCTACACGCGTGTGTGTCGAACTCTGCTGGCGGAGGACCGACAAGCCCTCCGCACGAACAGCTTACACTGTAAATGTCCGGCTGACCACCGGGCGATTTCAAATTCGATGGTGATCTGCGCAAACCCGGACGTTTGTGGGGGTGACGTATGCGAAAAACCTGAGGGGTACCCCGTAGTTTTCGGACCACAGTCGTCGCCGGACATCACGCAAACGGGTGGTTGCCGTTCTGAACACTGCTCTCAAGCCAGAAAACGCGATCGCGTAAAGCGTTCGTGAAGTTGATCAGGAGTTCACCTGAGTAGCAAGATGCCCATGCAGCGACAACATCTTGCTGGACTCGATCGTCACGGCGACGATTCGACCGACCATTGATTCCGGCGACTGCCCGGACGGCGCGTCGAACAACACGATCAGATCGCCTTCCGTGCGACCGCTGAGCTGGGCAGGAGCCTTGTTGGCGTCGCCGTCCACCGGCGACTCGAATTCCGGTGACGATTTCCCATCCACCTCAATCGCGGTGGTGGTCGACGTGTGCGCCGGGCGACCTTCGATGCTCAGTGACACGCCGCGGCTGGCGTGTGAATCGTGAACATGACTGCCGCTGCCACACGCCGCCTCCGACGCCCGACGCTTGGATTCTCGCTTGCTCACGCCCTGGACGAACACCTGCATCGTCCGGTCGACGAACTCATTACCGACGCTCGCGCTGATCTCCTGCTGAAGCTTGAGCAACTCGTTGTTCCTGCGGCGTTTGGTGTCTTCGGGCACATCGTCCGCCAGCTTGTCGTATGCGGTCGTGCCCGGGCGGGGTGAGTACTTGAAGATGAAGCAGTTCTTGTACCGGGCGGCGCGAAGGAGATCCGCCGTCGCAAGGTGGTCTTCTTCGGTTTCACCCGGGAAGCCGACGATGATGTCCCCGGCGACGGTCAACGGGCGTCCGATCTCCGGCTGATGGAGGAATGATCGTGCCCGATCGAGGAAATCGAGGTATTCGCGGACGGTGTAGCCGCGGTTCATGGCCTTGAGCATGCGGTCTGAGCCGCTTTGGGCGGGCACGTGCAGATAGCGGCAGATGCGCGGTGATTCGCGAATCACCTGGAGCACATCGTTGCCGAAGGACTTGGGGTAGCTGGTCACAAAGCGCAGACGCTGAATCCCCGGCACTTCGTCGTGAATCCGCTTCAACAGCCCGGCAAACGTCGTCACACGCTCGCCGGCATACGCATCGGCAAAGTCCTCGCCCGCCTTGTATACGCGCCCTTTCTGCGGCTGCGTCACAGCGTCCACCGTCACCGCGGCCCCGTGCTCAAAGCGGTAGTGGTTCACCGTCTGGCCCAGCAGCGTCACCTCGATGATGCCGGCGTCGGCGAGGCGCTTGCACTCGTCGACGATGTGGTCCGGCGGGCGGTGGATCTCGGCACCGCGGGTGAACGGCACGACGCAATACGTGCAGAACTTGTTACAGCCGCGGGTGATGCGGACATACGCCGAGCCGGAGTGGTCGTCGGGTGAGGTAGCGCGTGCCAAGTCAAGGAGTTCGAGCTGATCGCCCGCCGCGGCGAGCGTCTGCGAGCGCCGGCTTGACGTGCCCTGAAGTGCCACTTGGCCAGCAGAAACAAGCGATTTTTTGATGAACGACGGAAGCGAATCCACCTCCGGCGGCGGGGGCGGCGGCGCGTCGAGCGCCAGCGAGATCCGCGTCCGCACCGCGTTGTCCAGCAAGCCCGGGAGTTTGTCCAGCTCCGCCGGGCCGACGAGAATGTCCACCACCGGCATCCGCTTCATCAGCGAGTCACCCTCGCGCTCCGCCATGCAGCCAAGCACGCCGACGACAAGCTCCGGCTGGCGCACCTTGCGCACCGCCAGCTCGCCCAGACGCGACCACACCTTCTGCTCGGCGTGCTCGCGCACCGAGCAGGTGTTGAACAGCACGACGCGGGCATCATCAATCCGCGGCGTAAACCGGTACCCGAGCGTGCGAAGCTGTGATGACACCAGCTCCGAATCAAGCTCGTTCATCTGACAGCCGAAGGTTTCGAGATAGACGTCAAGTGCCATGTCCTCAGAGGGTATGGGCCCTCACTTCGCGACCGGCGGCGTGATTGGCGGCAGCATAACCAGCAATATCACGCTGCCGGCTGTGACGATTGTCCAGAAAATCGCCAGCGCCAGCGCTTCGACGCGGTTGGAGCGATTCAGCGGATCGATCGCCGCGGCCGCCGAACGCAACGCATCGCGTATCGCCCACACTGCTACGAGAAGGATGCTTGTGGTGGCGAAGATCTGCAGAAACGGAAGGTCACGGACGCCGAAATCTTGAGCCGAGTCAATGAGGTCCCCAAACTCCTCGATGAAAAGCGCTATGCCTGCAACGATCGTGCCTGCCCAGACGAGGGCGTTGTATCGCTTGTATCGCGCAACCACCGTCGGGTGATGGTCGCCAATGCTGACCTCATGGCACCCGCTGCAGCGCATCATGGCGCGCCCGCCGCGGACGACCGGTTGGCGGGTCATCCGGTCTCGCACGACTTGAAGCTCGGCACCGCACGACTCGCACGCGGGCGTATCAGGGATCGGCAATGGTGTGTCGTGGTCTGCGTCGTCCATCCGCTCAATTCTACCGAACGCCGGGGTCGCATGCTGGCTCCGAGTTCATACACTCACGCAATGCTCGGGCGATTATCACTGGCGACCAAGTGCCTGCTGCTCTTCGGTGCGGCGACGGTGCTGATCATTTCCAGCGCGCTGGCGGTGCCGTGGTTCAAGATGAACTCCATGGTCGATGAGACCGAGCTGGAAGTCGCGCGCCAGGTGTTGAGCACGTGGGAACAGGCGGTGGCGCGTGCGGGGCCGCAGCTCTTGGGCATGCCGGGCAGCGCGACGCCGACCGTCGATGGCGAGAGTGCTTCGGTCGAGTCCGCCGCGGAGCCGCGCCGCGCGGCGTCAACGCCCGCGGGCATGAGATTGGCCATGCTCCAGGCCGGGCGACGCCTCTTCGCCAGCGACGCGACGCTCCTCATCGTCGGCGCGGCGGAATACGGCGTCGCCTCGCAGCGCAGCTCGCTGGTGCAGCGGGCGTGGGGGGCGCTGGAGCGTGACAACAAGCAGGGCGAGTATTCAGAGGCCGCGTGGCGCTTCACGGTGCGGGAGTATCGCGTGGTGCGAGCGATCCGCGATGGCGAGGGCAAACTCGAGGGCGTGCTCATTCTCGAGCGTTCGAGCCCCGCCGCCGCGAGCGAGATGCTGTTCAACACGCTCTATCTCTTCGCGGCCGGCTGCGTAGCGCTGGGCTTCGCCGTCCTGGTGTTCTACCTCGTCACCAATCGAATAATCCTCTCGCCGGTGCGCCGCTTGCGCGAGACGGCGGAGGAAGTCCGCGAAGGAAACCTCGACACACGCTCGGACATCCAGACACGCGACGAGTTCGAGGATCTGGCCGAGGCGTTCAACGAGATGCTCACGGCCCTGCAAGCCCAGCAGAAACAACTCCGCGCGATCAACGCCAGTCTCGACGAAAAGCTCAACGAACTCACTGAACGAAACGTCGCGCTTTACGAAGCCGCGAAGCTCAAGGGCGAGTTCCTCGCGAACGTCACGCACGAGCTGCGCACGCCCCTGAACTCGATCCTCGGCTTCGCGGAGCTTCTGGACGAGGGCTTCGGGCGTGAGACGGACACCGACGACAGCGGGCGCATGGCCAAGCGCCGGCGATATGTCGAGAACATCCTGACCGCCGGGCGCACACTGCTGGAACTGATCACCGGCCTGCTCGAAATGGCGAAGGTCGAAGCGGGCAAGATGGAGATGCAGATCCGCCCGGTGGACATTCGCGAGCGGTGCGAACACCTTGCAGCACTGATGAAACCCGTGGCTGACAAGCGCGGCGTTGAACTCCGACTCGAACTCAACGACGACATGCCGCGCGTTGACACCGATGCGAGAAAGCTCCAGCAGATCATCTTCAATCTGCTCAGCAACGCGATCAAGTTCACCGCCGATGCGCACGAGGCCGAGCGCGACGCGGCCCAACTCCGCGAGTTCGCCGGCGAGGCTCGCGGGCTTGTGCGCACGCCGATCGTGACCCTCCGCGCTGAGCGGCTGGTGCCTCGCATGGGCGGGGCTGGCAGCGGGGGAGGCGGCGCGAACGCGGGAGCGAACACGAGCGGCGGCAGTGGGCCGAACGTCGGCGATGTCGCCGAGCGCGTGCGCATCAGCGTGCTGGACACGGGGCCGGGCATCCGTCGCGAGGACATGGGGCGGATCTTCGAGAAGTTCACGCAGCTCGACACGGGCTACACGCGAAAGCACGCGGGCACGGGGCTGGGGCTGGCGATCTGCAAGGAGCTCACGAGCATGCTCCAAGGCGAGCTGATCGTGCAGAGCGAGCCGGGCATGGGATCGATGTTCAGCGTGATCCTGCCCCTGACGATGGATGTCGCGCGCGTCGCGGAAATGAAAGCCGAGGGCGAGTTCCGCGGCACTCTCGCCGGCCAACGAGGCGTGTGAGCGAGGAGGCTCAATCCTCAAAGCTCAAAGTCTCAACCACGAAACAAGAAACGCGAAGTACCGGACGCTCTAGTGGGAGCATCAACGCCCCACCCTCACCCGGTTCCCACCGGGGGAGGTGCCGCGCTTCGCGGCGGAGGGGGCGCGACCTCGTTCTTTTCCGCGCAAAGCAGTCGCCGGAGGTCTTGCCCCCTCCGGCTCGCGGACTCGCCACCTCCCCCGGTGGGAACCGGGTGAGGGTGAATGCGCACGTCGCTCGCCGATCAGCCTCAAGCCTCAGGCCTTCCCCCTCCCCCCTCACATCCCCACCGCACCCTCATGATGCCGCAGCGCGATCACCCCGCCCTGCTCGTCAAAGTCCACCGCGATGATGTCGATCCGCCGCGCGTGGCGTGCCCAGCGATTGCGTGAGCCCAAGTGCCGAAGGATCGCGCGCAGCGTGCGCCGCTTGTCTTCATCGACGGCGCTCTCGGTCGAGCGTTGCAAGGGCGATCGCGTCGCGCTCACGACTCGGGCCTTCACTTCAACGAGCACGATCGTCCGCGCGTCCGGCGCGCGGCAGAGGATGTCCGCTTCGCCCATCGGCACACGCAAGTTCTGGCCCAGGACTTTGTACCCAGCCCGCCGGAGGTGCCGCGCCGCCGCGCGCTCGCCACGCCGGCCCAGTCGCTCGGTCGGTGTCAGCGCACGCGTGCGAACGCCCAGCGCCCGCAGCCAGCGGCTCACGCGATGTCGTGCTGGGGTCAACCACGCGAGCATGGTGCGAGCATCAGGCGAAACAGACGGTCGGCATCGCTTGCCAACCGGTCATCGCGGCGCCGCGTTTGTCGATGGCGCGACGGGGCTCGCGCTCGACGATGACGCCGGCGCACCGCCGCCAGCGCCCGCCGGCGTGGCGGGCGCATTGACCACGGGAAGGAAGAAACGCTGCGCCGCGATGTTGACGAGCTTCGCGATCATCTCGTCTTCGCTCGTCGCGGTGCCCTTTTCCTTGATTCTCGAGACGAAGCGGCGTGACTCTTCGTCGAGCTTGCGCGTGCGCAGCTCACGATACAGCTCAAGCTGAGCCTGCTTGAGCGTCTGCGATTCGGGGCGATCAACGCGCTCGAGCACCATCCACGCCGTGACGTCGCGGCGCTGCTCCGTGTCGCGATAGGTCACGGGTCCGGCGGGCACTTTCTCGGTCAGCGATGCAAAGAGTGTGTTGAGCTCGGCGAACTTGAACGGCTTCACATCCTTGATTTCACGCCCGGTGAGCTCAAGCTCGTACTTGCCGCCGTCGGATGGCAGGAACGCGTTCAGCCCGCGATCCGAGGCGACTTCCGCAAACGGCTTGGACGCGAGCTGGTTCTTGATCTGCTCGATCTTCGCCGTGTCGCGCGGGTCGGCCCAGATCATTCGCACCGTCGCCTTGCCCAGCGGGTTGAAGCGCTCGTACTGACGCTCGTACTCCACCTGCACATCGCGCCAGCTCACATTCACACGCGGCAGAATGAACCGCTGATACACCATCTGCAACAGCGCGAGGTCACGCTCGTTCCGCGCACGGATATCCAGCGAGCCTTCTTCCATCTCCGCCAGTCGCGCATTCGCGGCCTCAGCCGAGCCGCCGGACTGACTCACCAGGTTTTCGCGGATGTTGCTCAGGAAGAACAGCAGGCCGCGACGCTCCTCCGGCGACAGCACGCTGCGTGCCTCCGCCAGCATCAGCTCCTGCACAGTTTCGTTCTGCAGCTTGTTCCGCACCGCGCTCACGGCGTCGCGCTGCCACACACGCGGCGAGTCCTTGTTCTCCGCAGCTTGGGCCGTGAAGCGTGCCTCAAACTCATCCAGAAACTGCGACGCGTACACCGGCTTGCCGTTGATCTGACCGACGAGCGCATCGACGATGACCGGCTTGCCGGCGGGGCGGGCGCTCGGGCTGGGCGGTGCATCGGGCGCGCCGGGGCGAATGCTCACGCCCTCGGGGCTGTCGGGCGTCGAAGCCACGGCCATGCCCGGGTTCAGTCGCGCCGGCTCACGCGGGAGCGCCGGCAGGCCCTTGCCCTCAAGCACCGTGACATTCGGATCCACAGCCGCCGTCGGCGCACGTCCCGCGTCAGCACTCGGCACTGCCACACGCGCCGCGCCCGTGCGGTCACCGCTCTCGCCGGAGTCCGCCGCCGGAACGCTGGCGCTGCGGAAATCATCAAGGTTGATCGCGGTGGTGATCGGCGCCGCCTCGGTGCGAAGCTCCGTCGTCGGCGTCGCGTCCGACGAGCAGCCACCAGCGAGCGACAGCAGGGTTCCCGCGAGCGCAAGGCACGCGAGCGTGCGAGCATGGTTCGGTGCGAAGCGACTCATGATGACCTCGGTTCTGTGCATGTGATCCCGCCCCGGATTTCCACGCGCGGGCCAGCGCGTCCGTGACTGATGCCGCGGCTGGCACCGCGCGTGTACAAACAGCATATCCGGCGGTGAGCCCGCTCGCGCGACTCCGCATCGCGTGGTCGCGCTCGCGCGCGACTAGAGTTGACAAAGGAAGGCCATCCCATGAGCGACGCTGACAAGCCGAAGTTGATCATCGACGGTGACTGGAAGAAGCGCGACGACCAGCCCAAATCATCGCCCGCAGCACCATCCGCGCCCGACGCCGGCGCGAACAAGATCGCCGTGGACTCGGACTGGAAGTCGCAAGCCGCGGCTGAGAAGGAACGCTTGGCCTCGCAAGAAACCAAGCCGAGCGGCAAGGCCGGTGCGGGCGGCGCACGCGAGCTCCCGCCGGCGGATTTCCAGGGCCTGATGAGCACGCTGGTTTCCCAAGCACTCCTCTATATGGGCGCGTTCCCCGATCCCGCGACCGGCCGCGCGATGGTCTCGCTTGAATACGCGTCGTTCCACATCGACCTGCTCGATGTGCTGCAGCAGAAGACCAAGGGAAACCTGACGGAGCAAGAGGCCGAGGACATGATGCAGGTGCTGACGGAACTCCGCTCGCGCTTCGTTGAGCTTCAAGCCGCCGTGGCGCAGGCCGTCCGCGAGGGTCGCATGGGCCGTCAAGGTCAACCCGGCGTCCTCGGCGGCGGCCCGGGTGGTGGTGGAGGCGGAGGTGGGGGGCTGACGGGCGGCGCGATGGGAAACTTGAAGATCACGCCGTGATTGCACGCTGAAAACCGGACACCCGCGCTTCAGGCGGGGATAATGCTACTGGAGTTGGTTTCCGGCGTCGCGCCCAAAGTTGCTCTGGAGTGATCAGTGTCGAACACCCCGGTTTCGCAGACCAGCGTCCCGTTCCTCGATCAACACCATCTGCTGCTGCGCCGGCTGCACTCGCTCAGCGGCATCGTGCCCATCGGCGTGTTCCTCATCGCCCACCTGGTCACGAACTCCTCCATCGCTTGGGGCAAGTTCGGCCTCCGCGGCGACGGCAAGGACATGTCCCTCGCCGAAGGCGGTGCCTTCTACTTCCACAAGGAAGTCGTCTGGCTCAACGAGTCGGTGCCGCATCTCCTGCTCATCGAGCTCACGCTCTGGGCCGCGATCGCGTTCCACTCCATCCTCGGCCTCTTCTACGCCATGACCGGGCGAAGCAACACCGCCCGCTACGGCTACTGGGCCAACTGGCGCTACACCCTCCAGCGCATCAGCGGCTACATCGGCATCCTCTTCATCTTCTACCACGTCGCCACCCTCCGCTGGGGCTGGACGTTCCTGATCCCCGGCGGCACCGCCTGGAGTCACCACTACGCCTCCAGCACGCTCGCGCTCATTCTCCGCGGCGGCACCGAGATCACCCCCGCCGGCGCACTCGTCGCGCTCTTCTACTTTGTCGGCATCACCCTCCTGGTCTTCCACTTTGCCAACGGCCTCTGGACCGCCGCCATCACCTGGGGCCTCACCGTCTCTGAACGGGCTCAGCGCCAGTGGGGCTACGCCTGCGCCGGCATCGGCGGCGGCCTCATGCTCGCCGCGTGGTCCGCATTGTTCGGATTCTTTTTGCTCAATCCGGCCGATGCCACGCGCGTCGAAACGGCGTATTACCAGAAGTACGGCCAGCCCATCCCCGCTCGCGAGCATCTGCTGAACGATCCCTCGCTCCCGGCGCCCACGCCCGGTGCGAAATCTCTCCCCGCTCCGGCTCCGAACATTCCCGGTGGTAAGTGATCGCGGCGTCGCTCCTTCGCTCCCTTTGCACGTTGGATGACCCGATGTTTGTCTGACCTCTCCGCCGCGTAATGCCCACCCGTTGGACTCCCGCGGCGTTCGTGTGTTGTGAAAGGACGTCCCTTATGGCGGCACCAGTCAACGAAAAGCGCGTCATCGTCGTCGGCGGCGGCCTCGCGGGCCTCGCCGCGTCCGCTCGCCTGGTTGAGAGCGGCCTCTCGGTCGACCTGTTCTCGGTCGTTCCCGTCAAACGCAGCCACAGCGTCTGCGCTCAGGGCGGCATCAACGCCTGCAACGAGGTCGCGCGCCAGCAAGGCTACAGCGAGTACGAGCACTTCGACGAAACCGTCTACGGCGGCGACTTCCTCGCCGATCAGCACCCCGTCCTCGAGATGGCCAACTGGGCCCCGCGCATCATCGACGTGCTCGATCGCATGGGCGTCCCCTTCAACCGCACCAGCGAGGGCTATCGCGACCTGCGACTCTTCGGCGGCTCGCTCTTCAAGCGCACGCACTTCAGCGGTGCCACCACCGGCCAGCAGTTGATCTACGCCTTGGACGAGCAGGTCCGCCGGCACGAGGCCGAGGGCCACGTCAAGAAGTACGAGCACTGGGAGTTCCTGTGGCCGGTGCTGGATGACGGTCGCTGCGTCGGCATTGTCGCGCAAGACACGCGGACGATGCAGATCCGCGCCTTCCGCGCCGACGCCGTGATCATGGCCACCGGCGGCTGCGGGCTGATCTTCGGCAAGAGCACCAACAGCGTAATGTGCAACGGTGCCGCCGCCGCTCGCTGCTTCCGCGCCGGTGTTCACTACGCCAACGCCGAGATGATCCAGGTCCACCCGACCGCGATCCCCGGCGCCGACAAGCTCCGCCTCATGAGCGAGAGCGCCCGCGGCGAGGGCGGCCGCGTCTGGGTTCCCGCCATCAAACGCCCCGACGGCTCTTGGGGAATACACCCGCGCAGCGGCCAAGATCCCAAGACCATCCCCGACAACGAACGCTACTACTTCCTTGAAGAGCGCTACCCCGCCTACGGCAACATCGTGCCGCGCGACATCGCGACCCGCGAGATCTTCGATATCTGCGTCAACGCCGGCATGGGCGTTGGCGGCGGGCAACAGGTCTATCTCGACCTCACGCACAAGCCCAAGGAATACCTCCAGAAGAAGCTCGAGGGCATCCTCGAAATCTACGAGAAGTTCGTCGGCGAAGACCCGTACACCACGCCGATGCGCATTTTCCCTGCCGTGCATTACAGCATGGGCGGCCTCTGGACGTCGTTCACGCCCGGCTCGTACATGCCCGCGACGCCTCGCACCAAGCACAAGAGCGGCACCCGCGCACCGATCAACGCCGAGATCGGCCAGGGCATGGCGCTCGGCGAGTTCAACAACGCCATGACGAACGTGCAGGGCCTCTACGCCTTCGGCGAAGTGAGCTTCGCGTATCACGGTGCCAACCGCCTCGGCGCCAACGCCCTCCTGAGCTGCATCTTCGACGGCCTGTTCTGCGGCGTCAGTGTCGCCAACTACGTTCGCAGCGGCCCCGCCAGCAAGCAGCTCACCAAGGACATCAGCCAGTCGCTCTACGACGGGCTCGTCGCGCAGGAGACGGCCAAGGTGAAGAAGCTCGTGGACGCCGTGGACACCACCGGCGCCGACGACCCGGCGACAAACCCGTACGTGATCGGTCGTGAGCTCGGACTCGAGATGACCGAGGCGTGTACGGTCGTCCGCACCGGCCCGCGCCTGGAGCGTTGCCTGAGCAAGATCGGTGAGTTGAAGGCTCGCTACGCGAAGCTGAAGCTCGCCGACGCCGGCGGCTGGACGAATCAGTCGATGGGCTACGCGCGATCGGTCGGCGACATGCTGATCCTCGCCGAGGCCTTGGCGGGCGGCGCGCTGCGCCGTCGCGAGAGCCGCGGCGCCCACTACCGCCCGGACTTCCCGGATCGCAACGACCAGGAGTTCATGAAGAGCACGGTGGCGAGCTGCAACGCCGCGGGCGAAGTCTCCATCGACTTCGTGCCGATCGACGCCACGCTCATCCAGCCCACCGCTCGCACCTACGGCAAGAAAGACGACAAGCCCACCGACCCGGGCCGCAACCGCGAAGGCTCCGAAGTCAACCCGCAGCAGAGCAAGCTCGTGGGCGCGGGGGTGTGAGCACGGATGGGAAGGCACGGGTGGTCAACGCATGCACCCGCCGCTGGCAATGAACGCGATCCAGCAATGCCCGCCGACCGAACGCAGATGCACTGACCTCCGCGACAGACCGACACGCTACCACATCGGACGAACGTTTCGAGCGTCGAACACTGAGACCTCCCCATGCACACCGCCATGACCGCCAAGCCCGGCACCCGCACCATCACGATCAAGATCAAGCGCAGCGACGGGCCCGGAAAGCCCTCGCGTTGGGAGACGTTCTCCCTCGCGGTCACGACGGGCCAAGGCACGAACATCATCGCGGCCCTGCAGCAGATCGCCGCGAAGCCAGTCACCGTCGAGGGCCAGCACACCACGCCGATCGTCTGGGACTCCGGCTGCCTTGAGGAAGTCTGCGGCGCCTGCACGATGGTCGTCAACGGCAAGGTCCGTCAGACCTGCTCAGCGCTCATGGACCAGATCGCGCCGAACGACGGTGACGTCGTCACGCTCGAGCCCATGACCAAGTTCCCGGTCGTCCGCGACCTCAGCGTTGACCGCTCGCGCATGTTCCACAACCTCAAGCGCGTCCGTGGCTGGGTCCCCATCGACGGCACCTACGCCCTCGGCCCCGGCCCGCGCGAGACCCCCGCGGAGCAGGAAGTCCGCTACACGCTTTCGACCTGCATGAGCTGCGGGTGCTGCCTCGAAGCCTGCCCCCAGTTCAACCAGGAGCCCGACGCCGCGACGTGGGATCACGCGTTCCTTGGTGCCCACGCCATCAGCCAAGCCCGCCTCTTCAACATGCACCCGACCGGCAAGGAACTCGCCCCGCAACGCCTCGACGAACTCAGCGGCCCCGGCGGCGTCAACGACTGCGGCAACGCCCAGAACTGCGTCAAAGTCTGCCCAAAGAAAATCCCGCTCACCGAGTCCATCGGCGCGATGGGACGAGCCGTGACGATCCACGCCGTCAAGAAGCTGTTCACGTTCCGCTGAGCGGAAAGTGGCTGTGAGCGGAAAGTGGCAAAGTGGAGTTCTCGCTGCGTTCTCGAGTGCTCAGTGCCTTCCCTCTCACGCGCTCAAGTCAATATGCGGCTTCTCGTCGCCGTCGGGTTTCGGCGTTGGCGGCGGCGCGTGACGCCGCCGGTCGTCCGCGGCTTCTTCCTGCCCCTCGCCCGCAAGGTTCTTGCTCAACTCGACCGCGTCGGTCGTCTCAACCGTGTCGATCAGCTCGCGCTCGTTGGTTGAGCCCGTCGCAGCGCCGACACGCCGCGTGGGCTTCGGCTTCGCCCGGTCCACGTCACGCGGGCCGGGGCCGTTCGTGATGGAAGGTCCGAACAGGCTCATGTCAAAAGCATCGGCGATTCGCCTCGCCCTCGTGCAGGATTATGATGCCGCCACGCGTTTCGGACGTGGAGACCCATCGAATCCACGCCCCCGAACGCCTCAGTCTGACGCGTCCGCACATCCCAGCCCTGGAGCTCTCCATGCCCGCCACCACGTCTCTTCGCGTTCTTTCAGGCCTCGCCGTCATGCTCGCGTGCGCCGGCCTCGGCGGCTGCCGGAGCCAGTCCAACGTCGCATCGACCGACGCCAGCACCGCGGCCCCGGCGCTCGCGCTCCCCGCTTCAGCCGAGCCGCACCCGTCCCTCGCCGGCCTCGACTTCATGACCGGCACCTGGGTCTGCGTCAACCCCAACAAGACCGTCAACGAAGAGCACTGGATGCCCGCACGCGGCAGCGTCATGGTCGGCACCTTCCGCCAGGTTCGACGCGACGGTAAGTGCGCATTCGTCGAGGTCACGCAGATCTCCTTCGAAGACAACGCGGTGCTGTTGCGCCAGCGCCACCTGCACACGAAGCTCGAAGTCCCCGACGAGCGCAAGGAGCCGTCGATCTTCCGCGTGAAGTCGATCGGTGACGGCCGCGCTGAGTTCACGGGCACCGGCGACGCCGAGGGCGTGTCGAGCGTGGTGTATCAGCGGGTGAACGCGACGACGCTCACGCAGACCGTGTCGTTCGACCCGGCGAAGTCGAAGGAGAAGCCCTTCACCTCGACGTACACGCGCGTGCCGCAGTAAGTTCATTCCCGTCCCCGGTCAATGTGTGGTGTGCCCGCCCTGAGCCGACGATCGCCCGGGCAAAACAGCGCGACGCCCGAACGGTCGGGCGTCGCGCTTTGATTCACGCGTTGTTGCTGCTCAACTCAGCCCATCTCACACGAGCGTCGTCGCGCTGCGGCGGCGACGGTGTCCATGAGCGATGAGTCCGAGCGCGACCGCGAGGCCTGCGCCGGGCGCGGGGATGATGCGGTTGGCGATGACTTGGTAGCCCGCCGCGGTGGGGTGAACGTTGGGCAACGCGGTGGTCTGATCCAGCAGCATGTTCGTGAGCGTGGCTTCTTGGCCGAGGAACGCGCTGGCGGTCTCGACGTATCGCGCGCCGACGCTCGCGGCGGCGGTCTGGATGATCTGGTTCAGCGAGTTCACGGCGCCGGCGGTGAACGCCGGGTTGGGGTTGCCGGGGAGGATCGCGAAGGGGTCGTAGTAACCGACCGCGATGATCTCCGCGGTCGGCAGCGCTGCGCGAAGGTTCGCGTAAATGATGCCGAGGTTCGTCTGCGTGTTGGACAGCGCCTGGAACACGAGCCCGGCCTGCACAAACTCCGGCAGGCCGGCGAAGCCCGGGAGCTGCACAACGCTCAGCAGGTCGTTAGCGCCCAGCGACACGGTGACGCGCTGCACCGGCGCGCCCGCGAGGGCGGCGCTGGTGATGGTGGACTGGAACAGCTCCGACTGCGTCGCCAGCACGGGCGGCGAGGGATAGTTCGTGTTCAGCGAGCGAGCCTGGTTCGACAGGTTCGAATAGCTCATCGAGTCTTCGCCGTAGATCGAGGCGTTGACGACCGTCGGCCGGAGGCCGGCGTTCTGTGTTGCGAGGTAGTCGGCGTAGAGCGAGACGTAGCCGCGATCGCCGTTTGAGGGCTGCGTGTACGACGCGCCGTTGGTGATGCCGAAGCCGACCGAGTCGCCGATGGCGAGATAGGTGTACGGCGTCTGGGCGTTCAGGGTCGCGCTCAGCGTGAACACGCCGAGGGCAACGACACAGGACCGGGCGATGTGGGTTCGCATCTCAACACTCCTTCAAAGGTTGGCCACGAGAGAGCGCGGCGGGGAAAGATTGAGTGTAGAGCGAGAACTCGGGAATGCGAGGAAAGTTGGGGAAGTGTCGAAGTGGCGATTTGGCAAAGTGGGGGGAGTTGTGCGACCAAACACCCGCGAGCCGGCCCCGATGCATGAGTTCGACGTGTCGTTCGTGCAAGTTTCGGGGAACATGTATACTCGACGCCAACTCCCCGGGGCTGGGGATCAACTCTTCTGAACGAAAAGGGGTCACGCATGAACGAACGCAAACACTCGGGGATGGGAATCGCATCATTCATCACCAGCGTCGCGTGTGCGGTGGTGACGTTCGCGCTGATCGTCGTCGCGGGCGTGATGGAGGCGTCCACGCCGGGCGGCATGGATGAGAAGTCCGCGGCCGCGGTGGCGGTTGGGCTGGGGCTGCTTGCCTCTCTGGGCGTTTGCTTGATCGCGCTCGGACTGGGCGTCGCGGGAATGCTGCAACGCGACCGAAAGAAGATCTTCGCGGTGCTCGGGGCGATCATCGCCGCGGCGATCGTCCTGGGCACGGTCGGTCTCATGGTGATCGGCTCGCTCGCGCAGTGAACGCGGCCCGAGCGCCCGGAGTTTTCCAAGCCGTGGCCGCGCACATGCGCGGGTCTGGTGGCGGAGTGATGAACTGACGAAGTTGAATCGACAGGTTGAAGTCGCCGTCTCGGGCGGCGTCGCCGCGGCGATGGGGGCACATGCGCTCCGCGCCGTGCGTGAGGGCGTGCGGTCGTACAACGCGGATTTTCGCACGCGCGGGTTGGTCGCGATCGGCATGGGTGTCGCGACCTCCGGCGTGGTGTTCGTGGGAGTTTATGTTGCGGTGTTTGTGCTGACGTTCCGGCTGAACGCGCAAACGTTCTGGATCGCGCTGGCGGTCTTCGGCGTGTTCTTTGTTGTTGCGTGGTGGACCGCGGCGCGCGGCGGGTATGTCGAGTCGCGCGACCCATACTCGGCCGAGGAGGACGCGTCGTTTCGGAGCATCTCGTATGTTGCGACGGGGACGATCATCAATCCGAAGTCGTTCGCGGAGGGGTCAACGACGCTGGTGATGTTCGGGCCGCAGGCGATTATCGAGGGATGGGGTTTGCTGCGGAGCGTGCTGACCGCGAGCGACGCCACGATCGCGGCCGCGGGCGAACTGCTCAGCCGGCTGCTGCTCGGGCGACCGATCGCGCTTGCGTCCGTGGAGTCAAAGCCTGCGGCGATGCTGCTGCTGCGGACGGGGCTGGCGAAGTTTGAGGGCAAGGGAAGCGTGTCGCTGGTGGCGACAGTGAAGGGGCGGGAGGCGGTGGGAGAGAAGGCGTGAGGCTTGGGGCGTGAAGCGTGGGGGAAGGCGTGAGGCGTGGGGCTTGAGGCGTGAGGGGGGCGGAGCCTTCGCGAGATTTTGGGGTGGGCGGCGTGGGTGATGAGGTTTGGAGGGGCGGCGGTTCGGGCGTAGGGCTTGTTGCGTGAGTGGGCACAGGTGCACCGACCCGAAGACGGGTCGGTGGCACGGGGTTGCTTGCGCGGATGAGCGTGGTCGCGGCGCGGCGGGATTCGTTTTCGCTGAGGCTGAAGGCCGCGATGTGGGTGAGGCGGTGGAGGGCGGTGTCGCGCTGCAGCGGGATGCGGATGCGCTCGCGGAGCGCGCTGAGTTTCTCCAGCGCGGCGAGCTCGGCCTGGGCCAGCGGCGACTCGAGCAACTTGAGCATCGCGGCGAAGGTGAGCCCGAACTCCTCGGCGATCTCGGGGATCGTGCGGTCAGAGCGGAGGAGGGTGCCGATGATTTCGGTGATCCGGTTGCCGTGGCCGTAGGGAGTCATGGCGCGAGTGTGCGCTGGGTTGGTGGGGGAGGCAAGGAGAATTGGGTGGGGCGTCAGGAGGTTGCGCGCGGGGGTGACGGGGAACGTGAAACTCATCCGACTTGCGGATCAGTCGTCTTCAGCACAAGCTGCTTCGCGAGGGCACGCGTCCGGGCAGGTCATTCGCTCTTCTGTTGTGTCCGCAGTCCAGCGATGATCGGGTTCCAGTACCGAACCACTTGGATGTGCTGTTGGCGATTGAGGTATGTGACGTTCTGCGGGTCGTCAGTGCTTCCGCCCAGGATGATCGGCTTGATGAAGAACCGTTCGAGGCCGCGCGGCCGTTCGTGGTCGGTGCTCAAAGTGGGAGTGATGTGCGCGTCATCCATGCGTGTGAGCAAGTGATCGAAGTTGTCCGCCACGTGAAGCGCGTCGCGAAGACTCATCCCGATGAACGGCACCATGCGGATGACCATGTTCGCTCCCGGTCGAGCATCGAACGCGTAGCCCTCGCCGCCGCCGGTGGAGGCGAAGAGCAGCAGTCCCGGGGCATACTCCGCAACTTGAAAGTCCTGATTGAACTCCCTGAGATCGCCAACACGCCAGAGGACGAAATAGTGACTGCCGACGAATCCTTCGCCACCATCCCGCGCGGCCATGAACGCCTTGTAGTCCGGGGGGAGTTGAAGACCAAGCTCGCGCTCGACCTGCTCGATCATGCCCGCCGCGGGCGGTCCGTTTGGCACGAAGCGTTTGAGGAACTCGGCGAGTGGCTTGGGCATTGGGCGATTCCTGGAAGCAGTCTTGTTTCCCGTGCCACTGATCCGGCTTTGCGGATCAGTGCGGCTTGACTCACGATACTCCACGAGCACTGAACGCAGAGCCGTTCAGTTGCACGGCTCGTGTTCAATGCCACGCCCCCGGAGCCACCTGAGGAGGGAGAACTCAGCACTGGCAAGGTCACGGCGAGTTCGGTAGGCTGTCACAGTTCACCCGCTCATTTATCCGGAGGCCTCGCATGTGCACGACTTCGAAACAACGACTCATGTTGATGATCGCGTCATTGCTGGTACTGCCGGTGACGACGTTGTTACAAGGGTGCGGATCTGCTCGAACGGTCGTGACGGACGCCCCGGCGGTGAAGAGCTCCTTTGCCCAAGCCAGCGTTGTTGAAGAGTCTTCGACCGTGCCTGTGCCTGATGATGCCAAGACACTCTTCGTTGAGCGCGTCAATCGTTCGTTGTTTGATGACACGACGTTCAAGCAAGGTGCGGGGGGCTTGCGGCTCAGCTATCGATTTGTCTCGTTCAGCGCCGGCAGCCAGTTCGAGCGATGGTTCTGGGGTGGTCTGGGCAATGCGGGCGAGGGCTCTGTCACTGTCGAAGTCCGTTTTTTGGATCAGTCGGGAAAGCAGCTTGCGAAGATCCAGAGTGACGGACGGATCGGCAGTGGCGTGTTCGGCGGGTCGATGCAAGACGCCGTGAAGAACGCGGCGGAAGAAGTCGCGAAGTTTGCGAAGGCGAACTTTGCGGTGATCGATCCGAAGTCGCAGGCGTCGAAGCCGTCGCGAGAGTAGAGCTGCCTGAAGCGGGTGCGTGGCTCTGATTTCGTCTTTGCTTCCGATCGGCCACGAGCACTGAACGCAGAGCCGTTCAGTGGCACGGGAACCAATGCCACGCCCCCGAGTGGCTTGGGCATTGGTGGGTTCCTGGAAGCGGTGTTGATTCCCGTAGCACTGATCTGGCTTTGCGGCTTGACGTGCCTTTCCACCAGATACTCGCGAGAGCTGGACGCGGAGCGTTCAGTGGCATTGCCGCAAAAACCCCGCAACGAACGACAGCCACGAGTGAAGGCGAGGGATAGTGGTGGAAAGATGGTTAGTCGTGCAGCCGGAACTGGCGCACTGCGAAGATCGACACGACCGCCTACGCGACAGCGTGAGGTCGTGCTCGAGACTCAGGGCGCTCATGTGTAGCTTCCCCCTAAGCATGGCCAGTGTTTTCCCTAGGGCACGCTGCCTTGCAGATAACGTGCGATTGACCTATGATTCATCCGATGCAGACTAGTCGCCCGCACGTCCTGAAGGCCAGGCCGCTCACCGATCCTCGCGTTGCTTACCATTTTTTGATGCATGTCGTCGGCCTTAGCGATGAAGATGCAAAGGCGTTCGCAACGCTGCTGTGGCGGCACGAAAGAGAAGTGCTCGAACGGGCGATGCACTCGACTTTGTACTCGCCAGAACTTCGCCAAGTGGAGTATCAGGACCACCGCGAGCGGCAGAACTTGTGGGAGAAAATTTGTCAGGACTTTTTGACGCAACCTATGGCTCCATCGCCGAAGTTGGGTATCGGTGGCGGTTTGCCGACGTCGCCGAGCCGATCGGAACGGGTCGCGATCTTCGTCATCGGTCCACCAGCGTCTGGAAAGTCATCAATCGCCGTGCCGATTGCGGACCACTTCGGCGCCACAACTTTGGACAGTGATGTCGCAAAGACAAAGTTGCCAGAGTACCACGACGGAACGCACGCCTATCTTGTGCAAGATGAGTCTGATGCGATATTGTTTGGAAGCCAAGTGCTTCCGAGTGACTTCGCCCCGTTGTTGTCGCGTTGCGCCAAGCTCGGACACAATATCCTAATACCTAAAGTCGGAAAAACATGTGCGAGTGTAAACTTGATCGCTGATAGACTTCGAAAAGCGGGTTATCGATGTTATTTAGTGCTTTGTGCTATTGACAGCATGACGGCGACAAAACGCGCATTTGAGCGGTGGCAAAGAACCGGACGGTATGTTCCGTTGAGTTATGTTCTAGATGAAGTCGGAAATGAACCGAGCCTTACTTATTATCGCCTCAAAGCGAGAGAAAGCAAGGAATGGTCCGGCTTTGCAGTCTATTCGACCGAACAGGGTTCGCCTGTCCGAAAGTGTGCGTCAGATAGTTGGCCATTTATCATGAACCTTGACACTGAGATCGTTATTAAGCCACAGGAAGGGGAGCTGGATGAGCAAGATGACAGCAGCGGACGCTAAGCAAGTGTTTGCCCAACAACCCGACGAATCTTCGGTGTCTCAGCCATCTCTGGAAGATGCCATTCGTTACCTGCTGTGTGGCGATCGACGTCCATTAGACGCAGGAGACATGTCATGGCTGAGAGACATACTAAACTACAATAGTCACAAAGTACAATTTCGCGGTGAGGCGAAGAAAAAGGGAAGACTGTTCAGCCATGTGTCGGGTGATAGTTCTCGGTATTTTCGTGATTTGCTGCGGGTGCAGCCTGTAAAATATAACTACAAGGCGCAACCGTGGCATAGCGCAAGCGTTCAACGTACGCTGAACGAATTGCTATCACAAGAGGCGGCGGATGAAATGCTCCCAATCCAAGCTCTTCCTGACTATGATGAGATATCGTCATTGAACGCTGCTTGTTCGCTTGATCAGCTACTGGCAGATTCTGGGCTAGAGTCGCATCGAGAATAAAATTGATCGGAGAGGCAAAGGCTCATCGAATCGTGATGCGCCCTTGATCTTGATATCCAAGCTCTGCGTCGGCGTCACATCCCTTGTCGGGAATGTGGCGGCACGTTTGGCGGAGCCTAGAAGTGAGCGCATCGCATCGATAGACATCGTTGAGAATGCACGATGCCGGAGCTTGCGCTCCGGGCTCTCTTGATTCAATATGCCGCCACCGCGCCCACCGCCTCGGCGATCTTCTTGGCGTCTGGCAGGTATTGCAACTCCAGCTTCGCGTACGGCATGATGGTGTCGAAGCCGCAGACGCGTTGGACGGGGGCGTGGAGGTGGAGGAAGCAGCGTTCCATGATGATGGTGGAGAGTTCGCTGGCAAGGCCGCAGGTTTTGGCGGCTTCCTGGACGATGACGACGCGGCCGGTTTTTTCGGCGCTGGCGCAGATGGCGTCGGTGTCGAGTGGGTTGAGGGTGCGGAGGTCGATGAGTTCGACGGAGAGGTCGTCGGGGAGCTGGTCCATGGCCGCGAGGCACTCGAAGACCATGGAGCCCCAGGTGATGATGGTGACGTCGGAGCCTTCGTTGACGACTTTGGCTTTGCCGATGGGGACGGTGTAGTCGCCTTCGGGGACTTGCTCGCGGAAGGAGCGGTAGACGCGCTTGGGCTCGAAGAAGAGGACGGGGTCGGGGTCGCGGATGGCGGAGAGGAGCATGCCCTTGGCGTCGGCGGGTGTGCTGGGGCAGACGACCTTGATGCCGGGGTTGTGGATGTACATGACCTCGGGCGAGTCGGAGTGGAACTCGGGTGCGTGAATGCCGCCGCCCCAGGGGACGCGGACGGTGAGCGGGACGGTGAGGCTGCCGCGGGTGCGGTTGCGGAATCGCGCGGCGTGGTTGACGAACTGGTCAAAGGCGGGGCCCATGAAGCCCTCGAACTGGATCTCGGGGATGGGGCGCATGCCGGCGAGCGCGAGGCCGATGGAGGAGCCCATGATGCCGGACTCGCTCAGCGGTGAGTCGACGACGCGATCGGGGCCGAAGCGCTTTTGCAGACCTTCGGTGACGCGGAAGACGCCGCCGTTGAGCCCGACGTCCTCGCCGAGGATGACGATGCGTTCGTCGCGTTCCATTTCTTGATAGAGGGCCTCGTTGATGGCGTCGACGAGGGTGAGGCCTTTTTCGGACATCTGTGGAGTGCGCGGCATAGGTTCTCGCAGAAAGAGAAAGTGATTCAGGCGTTGCGTCGGATCAAAGTGTCATGCGGTCATTTGTTGCCGAAGTAGTTCGTTTTCATTCGCGCCAGCAGGTCAGGGGTGAGGTCGCTACCGGCAGAGTCTGGGATCACCGAGTCGATCCCGCAATACGGACACAGAGCGGTTTGTCCGAGCCCGTCCGATTCAACCGGGTCTGATCTATCAACCCACGCTCGAATCTCAGGGGGCTTGAACATCTTTTCGCAGTAGAAGCAGCCGCAGAGCGAGCTCTTGGCAATCAACTCTCGGTGGTTGCTCGACAACCGGTGAATGGCGCGGAGCTGCGTGCGAGGTTGCTTGTGCTCACCCATGGCGAGTCCCTTAGGAGCGCGAGTTGCTCAACCCCGCCTGCTCAGGATTCATGCTCAGCGAGTTCGTCCGCAGCGTGTCGCGTTGGCGGCGGAGTTCTTCGGGGATTTCGGCGAAGAGGTGGTTGAACATTTCGTCGGTGCTGGGCGCGGGGTAGTTCAGCGCTTCGTCGGCGATCTTCTTGATGCGGGCTTCGGCGCGTTCCTCGGCGGTTTTCTGCTTGTTCTCGTCCCAGAGGTTGCGGGCCTCAAGGTACTTGCGCGTGCGGATCATCGGGTCCTTGTTCTTCCAGGACTCGACCTCTTCGCTGGAGCGGTAGCGGCGGGCGTCGTCGGCGGTGGTGTGATCGCCGAGGCGGTAGGTGATGGCCTCGATGAGCGTGACGCCGCCGCCCTGGCGGGCGCGCTCGCGGGCGTCGAGCGTGGCTTTGTACACGGCGAAGATGTCGTTGCCGTCAACCTGAATGCACTGGGCGCCGTAGGCGAGGCCCTTTTGCGCGACGGTTTCGCTGGCCATCTGCTGGTCACGCGGCACGCTGATCGCCCACTGGTTGTTCTGGCAGAAGAAGATCGCGGGGACGTTGAACACCGTCGCGAAGTTCATCGCCTCGTGGAAGTCGCCCTCGCTGGTGGCGCCGTCGCCGAAGTAGGTGATGACGACGCTGTCGTTCTTCTGGATTTTCTGGGCCCAGGCGATGCCCGCGGCGTGGAGCATCTGGGTGCCGATGGGGATGGCGATGGGGGTGATTTTGACGCCGGGGGGGATGATGCTGCCGCGTTCGTCGCCGGCCCAGAAGAGGAGGACGTTGCCCATGGGCATGCCGTGCATGAAGAGCGCGGCATTCTCGCGATAGCAGGGGACGAGCCAGTCCTGGCCCTTGCGCATGGCGAAGCCGGAGCCGAGAGCGCAGGCTTCCTGGCCCTTGTTCTGCGGGTAGGTGTAGAGGCGGCCGGAGCGCTGGAGCTTGAAGGCGACCTCGTCAAGCTGGCGACACTCGACCATCTGCTCGTAGAGGTGGAGCACTTGCTCGGGTGTGAGCAGTGGGGAGCCGTCGGGTGATTTGGCGAGTTTCTCGTCGAGCTGGCCGTGCTCGTCGAGGATGGAGATGTACTCGATGTTGGCGGTGTACGCAGTGCGGACGGGCATGCGGAGGCTCCTCGGGGTTCAGCGGGGAGTATATCGGGGGAGGGTGCGTAGGCGTATGCGGCGGCGGAGGGCGGCCTCCGCAAATTTCCAAATTGCCAAATCGGAGACCGCACGGAGAGGAGAAGTGCGGCGTTGGCAACGGCGCAGATCCGTGGTGCGGCTCTGCCCGGGCGGATCGGCGCGGACCGGTGGGCCAACGCGTGTCGTGGGTCGGAACACAACGCCGTCCAGCGGTACCGACCATTCCGCGGAGCCATTCGGGCACAATTGAGTATCAATCAGAAATGAGGATGGGAACGCTTCTGTTCAGCGGATCGACCACGCTCAGCGTCGCTGACTCTATTCGTAAAATGCACTCCAAGCACGTATCAGCGGCTGTACCCGACGCACCAACTGAAAGAGTGAATAGAAAACCGTCACCACTCTTCGACACGTCGATGAACTCCACCCAATCGCACAGCGTCAATCCAAATGGGGAGGCGTTCCAGCAACGTACGTTTGAGAATACAAGTTCTCCACCTTCTATCTCTCGACCTTCCCCATAAATCCAGCGTGTGGCTCCCTCGTCCAAGACGCAGAGCGAATCCATGACAATTTTGATCGTGTTGCTATCAGCCGAAACGTCGAATGCGACGCAGCCCCGGTCGCCGAGATAAGTCCGATCAATGATTTCTCGGGGCGTCATCTTTGCTCGATTCTTGCTCTGGGGGCGGATCGTTTTCTTGGCGTGCTGCTGATTCGGGCCACCTCGCCGGTTGTCCGTGATCCATTCGATTGGAGATGTATCGGGTCTAGACGACATCGTCAGAGCCGTTCGGCGAGGGGTCATGGCGAGGAATCGACGACCATCGGAGGAGACAACAGTCACGTCAACTCTATCAACGACTCGCTCACGCCGGCCTGTCGCATCCCTTCAGACACGGCTGTCACAGTGTCGCTGTGCTGGATTCCGTTGCCGGTATCTATGCACAGATAAATTCTATCATCTTTTACCGTGATTAGTGCGTCATAGTCGGTCGTGTGTCTATAGCTCCGAATACCGTAGCGGAGCCCGACGGCAATGTGATCGCGATTCTGTGTGGCCGTCTCTATCATCGTGGAAATTAGTTTTGCAATCTGACCTGGGTTCAGCTTGTTATGAAGCTTGGCTTCCATCTCAACTATCGACATCGGAATGTCCTCCTTGTCAAAGATCGGGTTCCGGGCCCTGAGTGAGGCATGGTCCCAATCCGTGCCGCTGCTCCGACGGTGGTATCGGTCCAATCGGCCCTGCAGCGTGTCCGTGCATGAGCCGTGCTGTCGCGCGACCAGCGCTACGAACTCTTGCGGAGCCTTCTCCCGCGATCCGCGGGGAGTATATCGGGGGAGGGCGAACAACATGGCCACAGGGCACATGGCCATATCGCGCATTCAAGACCGCGACGCGGCGACGTTCGCTTGCCGGATCGGATAGTCTGTGGCTTCGGAATCGCCTTCGCCGGGTTGGCGTGCCGTGTACGGCGCTGCCCGGGCTGATGGAAGACGCATGTCTGGTTTGATTGTCAGTCAAAAGCGCCCGCGGAATCTGTCGTACTGGCACGCCGGGCCTTTGCTTTTCGGAGATTGGGGAACCAGCCGGCTGTATGTGCTGGGCATCGCGGCAGTGACGCTGGGGCTGGCGGCGCCGTACTACCTGCTTGCGCTCAGCCTGTTGATGGTGATCGTCGCGTGGGCGTACACGATCGTGTGCCGCTCGTTTCACGACGGCGGCGGCGTGTACAGCGCGGCGAGGCAGTTGTCGCCGTTTGTCTCGGTGATCGGCGCCACGTTGCTATTGGCGGACTACATTGTGACGGCGGCGCTGTCGCTGGTCGAGGCGTTTGCGTATTTCGGCGCCGGCGCGATCAAGATTGGCGGCATTCAGGGTGACCAACAGGTTGTCACGGTGACGCTGTGCGCACTGACGCTCGCGGCGATCGGGTTCATCAACTGGTTCGGTGCGCGGGCCGCGGGCGAGTTTGCCAAGTGGATCGCGGTGCTGTCGATCGGGCTGTCGGCGATTGTCGCGATTCTGGTGCTGCCGTGGATCCCGGCGGGGTTCAGCGCGATGCGGATGGACGGTGATCCGTGGATGACGCGCTGGATCAACTTCACGGGGATCATCCTCGCGCTTTCAGGTGTTGAGGCGGTCGCGAACATGACCGGCATCATGAAGGAGCCGGTGGACCGCACGAGCAGGCGGACAATCTGGCCTGTGCTTGCGGAGGTGGCGACGCTGAACCTGGTGTTCGGCGTGGCGCTGATCGGCCTGATCGGCGTTGGCGCGTCGAACCTGCCGTCAATGGCGGACGTGGATTCGATGCACATCGCGGGGCATGACTACGCGAAGCAGGAAATCCGCGCTCACGCGATGAAGGTGCTGGCGATCGAGGGCGGTCAGCAGATGTTTGGCGAGACGGCGGGGTACGTCTTCGGCAAGGCGACAGCGATCGTGTTCGGTCTGCTGCTGATCTCGGCGGCGAACACCGTGGTGGTCGGCATCGTCAGCGTGCTGTACGCGCTGGGGCGCGATGAGGAGTTGCCCAAGGGCCTGACGAAGCTGAACTACTCGGGCATGCCGAAGTGGCCGCTGGTGATCGCGTGCGTCGCGCCGGTGTTGCTGCTGTGTTTTTACTATGAGCTTGAGCCGCTGAGTCATCTGTATGCGATCGGCGTGACGGGCGCGATCACCATGAACTTGACGTGCTGCGCGTTGAACCGCGAGTTGAAGGTGAAGACGTGGGAACGCGCGGGGCTGTGGACCGTCGCGGGCATCATCATGCTCGTGTTCCTGACGATCGCGGCGACGAAGCACGACGCCGCGATTTTCTGCGGCGGTCTGGTCGGGCTCGTGCTGGCGGTGCGGTTTGCGGCTCGCCGAATCAAGGCACGCGAGACGGGTTTGCCGGAGCCGGAGATTGGCTGGCTGGCAGTGCTCAAGCGTGAGCCGCTGGCGATTGATGCGAACAAGCCGCGTGTGATGCTGGCGGCTCGTGGGCGGTGGCAGGCGGAGTTTGCGGTGGACATGGCGCGCCGGCGCGGGGCGAACTTGTTCGCGATCTATGTGCGGACGCTGCGGGTGCTGGATGCGAACCCGAACCATGTGCCGCGGATCGAAGATGACCCGGCGGCGCAGGAGTCTCTGGGCACGATCGCGGAGCTGGCGCAGCGGTATCGCGTGCCGTTCATCCCGATTTATGTGAGCAGCCCGGACATCGTGGAAGAGGTGATCGACAGCACCGTGACGTACGGCTGTGACACGCTGATCATGGGCAAGTCCAAGCGCAGCAACCTGGCGCGGAGCCTTGAGGGCGATGTGGTGGCGCAGGTGGCGACGCGCTTGCCCGAGGGTGTGGCGTTGATCACGCGCGAGGCATCGCCGCACCCGTTGCCGCCGCCGCCGGAATGAGCGTGTGGGCGAGGCGGTGATGAACGTGGCGTTGCGTGACCAAGTTTGCGATATATCTACTCGTGTTATCGGAAACGCGAGCTGTGAAGCTGGGAAATCTAGTGAACCGGGCAAAGGTTGAGTCGAGTTTCTGACTAGGAAAAGCCCTCTTATTATCGCTTGTTGAGTTCTCGGCGTTTGAAAGCGTGTTGATCCTCCGCATAATCCTTGCCAGAGTCGTGTGACCGCAGAGCGTCGTGCTCCCTGCGGGCAAGACATCATCTTGGGAGGAGAGAGAACATGAAGTTTGTTGCTGCTTTTGCATTGGCTTGTTTGACCGCCGCGACGGCGGCTCACGCGGCCCCGGTGTACTCGTACACCTACAGCTCCGGCGGCCAGAACAACAGCGCCGGCACCCCCGTCATCAACTCTACGTTTGATACCAACACCGACGCGTTCACCTGGAACGTGTCGTTCGCCGACGGCGTCGCTCGCGACACCGACGGCTACTGGCTCGTCGTCGGCCCCGGCCCGAACCCCAAGGGCCACGCCTTCGAGTACGCGATGATCTACTTTGACGCGTCGACGATCAACAACGTCCGCGTGAGCATCTACCGCTACAACGGCCAGAACTCCGACAACAGCTACACCAACCCCGGTGATCTGCTCGCCAGCTCGCTCATCGGCGGCCCGACGAACATCGTCGCCTCGGCCTCGCAGACCGGCGGCACCCGCAACTTCAACCTGTCGCTCGACGCGACGTACATCAACGGGCTCTTCGGCCCTCCCGGCCAGCCCGATTGGGAAGGCATCAACTACGGCGCCAACATCGGCGTGTGGTTCCACCCGCTGGGCGGCCTGACCACGGCGTACAACGCCAACTCACGCCTCACGTCGTTCAGCTATGCTCGCTCGGGCTGGGTTGACCTCGAGAACGGCGTCACCACGCTGATCCCGACACCCGGCTCTATGGGCGTGCTCGCCTTGGGCGGCCTGGTTGCGTCGCGTCGTCGTCGGGTCGCGTGAGTCGGAAGTTCAAATGTTCAACTCGAAGAGAGCACGTCGAAAGACGTGCTCTTTTTTATTCATGCGCAAACGCTCGCCGGCCCCATCAAGGCCGCGGTGATGAATCAGCCCGATTCCCGATGCCCGATTGCTGACGCCTTCTTCTCGCGACTCGGAACTCGCGACTCGCGACTATCGCGCTGCGGCTACTCGGAGAACATGGCTTCGACGAAGCTGTCGGCGTCGAATGGCTGGAGGTCGTCGGGCGTTTCGCCGGTGCCGACGAACTTGACGGGGATTTGCGAGACGGCGCGGATGGCGATGACGATCCCGCCGCGGGCGGTGCCGTCGAGCTTGGCTAGGACGATGCCGGTGACGGGGGCGCTCTTGGAGAACTCCTGGGCTTGGCGCAGGGCGTTCTGGCCGGTGGTGGCATCGAGGACGAGGAGTGTTTCGTGCGGGGCACCGGGGATGATTTTGGCCAGGACTTTGTAGATCTTCTCGAGCTGACGCATCAGCGGCTCTTGCGTCTGCAAGCGGCCGGCGGTGTCGACGATCAGCACATCGATGTGGCGGGCCACGGCGGCCTTGGCGGCGTCAAACGCGACGGCGGCGGGGTCGCCGCCTTGCTGGCCCTTGACAACGTCAACGCCGAGCCGCTCGCCCCAGATCTCAAGCTGCCGCACAGCGCCGGCGCGGAAGGTATCGCAGGCGGCAAGAAGGACGCGTTTGTTCTGCTTGCGGAAGTAGGCGGCGAGCTTGGCGATGCTGGTGGTCTTGCCGGCGCCGTTGATGCCGGTGACGAGGATGACGGTGGGGCCTGAGCCGGGCTTGGCCTCGATGATCTCCGTGCCGGGGGCGCTGGAGCGCCAGGTGACGGAGTCGATCTTGACCTCGCCGTCAACGACGCCGATGGCCAGGAGATCGCGGACGTCGCGTTTGAGATGATCCAGCAGGTCCTGCGCGCTCTTGAGATGGCCGGCCTTGTAGTCGGCGCGGGCCGAGTCGATGAGGCGCGTAGTGGCCTCGACGCCGACGTCTGCTTCAAGGAGCATGACGCGGACGTCGTCGATGAGCGCGTCGTCGAGCTTGCGCCCGAGGATCATGGAGCGCAGCGAGCGCACGAACGTCTCTCGCGTCTTGGTGAGGCTCTCTTTGAGCTTCGAGATGATGCCGGTGAAGAAGCCCATGGGGTGGGGGAAGGGGTCAGGGCCGAGGGTCGCGGGGTGAGTGGGGAGGGAGGCTGCGCGGGGGAATATAGACGGTTGGAGCTGTCGATTGCGTGCCGGGCGCGGTCGTTGCGGGCGCGCGGTTTGCGGGCGAGCGCGTTCGGCCCTAGACTGTCGCTCGGTTCGGATGAGGGAAGTGCGTCACCGCGATGGGCGATCACAAGCCGAAGCTGCTGCTCGTTGACGGTCAATGGACCGTGCCCGGCCAACCCCCGGCGGACGCCGCTCGCGTCGCGGAAGCGCTCGCGGGTCAGTTCGATGTCGTTCGCACGGACTCCATTGACGCGCTCGCGGTGCTTCGCGAGCAGTCGATCGCGGCGATCATCGCGCCCAGCGGCGAGTTCCTGCCGCTGAATCGCTCGCTGGCCCAGGTGCAGAGCCACGCGGTCTTGAACGCGCTGGGCGAGGGCGTTTGCCTGGCTGATAGCGAGGGGCAGATCCTCTGGAGCAACATCGATTTCTCGCAGTACACGCCGCAGACGCAGGCGCGGATCAGCGCTGTGTGTCGCCAGGCGGCGAAGGCGGCGGCGAACGCGGCGCTGCCGCTGGCTGAGGGTGAATCGCCGGCCGGCGCGACCGGCGCGTCTTCCGGCTCCAGCGGCGGGCGCGACATTCGGCGGCGCTTTGATATTGCCGGCGACGGCGACATTCGGTTCTTCGAGGTGCTCGTGTCGCCGGTGGAGTCTGAGAGCGCCGCCGGCGGCGTGCTTGCGGGGCGTGTGGTGGCGGTGGTGCGGGATGTGACGGCGTTGCGCCGGACGCAGCAGAAGATGGCCGCGATCGACCGGGCGGGCAGCGAGCTGGTGCGCATTGACGCCGAGGTGGTGCGAAAGCTGCGGACGACCGAGCGGCTGCGGGTGCTTGAGCAGAAGATCGTGAAGTTCGCGCATGACTTGCTGAACTTCGATCATTTCGCGATTCGCCTGCTTGAGGAGCGCTCGGGCAAGCTCGAACTGGTGATGTCCCACGGCTTGCCGCCCGAAGCGATGGAGGTGGAGCTCTTCGCGCGGCGCGAGGGCAACGGCATCTCGGGGTATGTGGCGTCCACCGGGCGGTCGTACATCGCGACCGATACGACGACCGACCCGCTGTATGTGGTGGGCGCGGTGAGTGCGCGGTCGTCGCTGACGGTGCCGCTGCGCTTGAGCGACAAGGTGATCGGGATTTTCAACGTCGAGTCCACGCAGCCCAACGCGTTCAGTGAGGAAGACCGCACGTTTGCCGAGATGTTCTCGACGCATGTGGCGCTTGCGGTACACATCCTTGATCTGCTGGTCGTCGAGCGCTGCGCCACCGGGCAGGCGGTGACGGGGAACGTCGAGGGTGAGCTGAGCGAGCCGCTGGAGGACATTCGCGCCGTCGCAGCGAAACTCAAAGAAGCCCTCGGCAAGAGCGGCGGCGGTGCTGGCGTTTCTGGCCCGGGGCTCGATGCCGGGACGACGAAGCAACTTGAGCGCATTCTCGCGGACGTGGACGCGATCAAGCGTCGCATGAAGGATGTCGCCAGCGGGCCGGGCACGATCCTCGGCGCCGAGAAGGCGCTCACGGACGCGGCGCTTGACCCTGCGGTGGCCGGTCGGCGTGTGCTGGTCGCTGATGACGACCCGCGCATTCGCCAGACCGTGCGGCAACTGCTGATCGCGCTGGGCGCTGAGGTCATCGCGTGTGAGAACGGCACAGAGGCGATCGCGGCGCTCAGCGGCGTCTTCCCGGGTGGGAGCGTCACCACGAGCGCTGGCCCCGGTCAGGAACGTGGTGCGCCCGAGTCGCCGGCGCCGGGCGCGTTCAACGAGCCGGGCCCAGCGATGCACGCGCACTTTGACTTGCTCATCAGCGACATCAAGATGCCGGACAAGACGGGGTACGAGATCTTCGCCGCGGCTCGCAAGACGCTGCCGGGGCTGCCGGTGATCCTGATGACGGGCTTCGGCTACGACCCGCATCATTCGATTGTGCGTGCGAGCGAAGAGGGTCTCCAGTGCGTCCTCTTCAAGCCGTTTCAGGCGGAGCGGTTGATCGAGGAAGTACATAAGGCGATGGCGCGCCCGGCGAAGTGATTCATCGCGCGTGGAAGTCTGGCTGATCGGCGGCCCGCTTGTGACGTTTGTGCGCGGCTCGTGATCGTCTTGCCGGCCTCTCTCGGAGAGAGGGGTACCCAGAGGCGTCACTCGCTGAGATTGAACTCCGCGTGCAGCGAGCGCACCGCGCCCGGGCCGTCCTTATCAAGCACCGCCAGCGCGATCGAGAGTTCGCTGGAGCCCTGCGCGATTGCGAGGACGTTGATCTGGTCGCGGGCGATGGCGGTGAAGACGCGGGCGGCGACGCCGGGGGAGCCGCGCATGCCGGCGCCGACGCAGGCGACGATGGTGACGCCGCGTTGCACGTCAATCGCGCGGGCGGTGCGTTCGCCCAGGACGCCGATGATGGCGCGCTCCAGCGCGGCGCGGGCTTCGTCGGTCTGGGCCGCGCTCACGGCGATGGAGATTCCTGATTCGCTGACGCTCTGGCAGATCATGTGGACGTTGACGCGGGCGGCGGCGAGCGCGTCAAAGATCGCCGCGGCGGTGCCGGGGCGCCCGATCATCGTCGCGCCGCCGACGGTGATGAAGGACATGTTCTTGAGCGCGGGGACCGCGAGGACGGGACGCACCGGGCGCACAGCGGGGCTCGTTGTGCTGCTCGCGTTCGCGCGTGCGGCCTGCTCCACCGCCGCGGCGGACGCGATCAACGTGCCGGGGTTTTCCGGCTTGAACGTGTTCCGCATCCGCACGGGAATCCCGCTCTCGCTCGCGGGCTCGAGCGCGCGCGGGTGCATGCTCTTGGCGCCGAACTTGCCCATCTCGACCGCCTCGGCGAACGTGATGTGGCTCATCAACCGCGCGGAGCCGACGACACGCGGGTCCGCGGTCATCATGCCGTCAACATCGGACCAGATCCAGATCTCGTCAGCGTTCAGCGCGGCCCCGAGGATGGTTGCGGTGTAGTCGCTGCCGCCGCGACCGAGCGTGGTGGTGACGCCGTGCTGGTTGCCGGCGATGAACCCGGCGACGACGACCGGCTTGCCCGGCGCGACGTTCGCGCCGAGGCGCGAGCGCACCTGAAACACCGAGAGCTCCATCAGCGGGTCGGCGCTGGTGAAGTGATCCGTGGTCACGATGCCGGCCTCGTAGCCGTCCATCGCGGGGCACGACATCGCGGCGCCCATCAGGATCGTGCTCAGCCGTTCGCCGTAGGCGACCACTGCGTCTTTGCTGCGCGGCGTGAGCTCGCCGATTGCGCTCACGCCTTCGACGAGCGTTTCGAGTTTGCGCAAGGCCGCGTCGATTGCGGGCAGGCAGCCGAGCGCTCGGGCTGCGGTCTCGTGATCAGCGCGAACGCGCGAGAGCACGCCGAGGACCGATGCGCGGTTGCCCGCGGCGGCGCTGTCGGCGAGTTCGAGCAACTGCTCGGTGACGCCGTCCATCGCGCTGACGACGCAGACGACGGCGTGGTTCTTTGCCTGAGCGAGGGCGAGCGACGCCGCGTGCTTGATCTTGTCGGCGCCCGCCATCGACGTGCCGCCGAACTTCATGACGATGTTCATGGGTGAGCCTTGGCCGGTTGATGATTGAAGTCGATCTGCCAGATATCGATGAGGTCGCGCAGGATTGCGGTGGCTGTTTCCGGGCCGCCGGCGCCGCGACCGACGATCACGACCTCGCCGCCCACGGCGCAGTCGAGCGCGATCGCGTTCAGGCTGCCGCCGACGTTGAGCGGCGACGCGAGCGGAACTTCCTCTGCCGCGACGGACAGACCGGAATCATCGATGCGCCCGATGAGCTTGATGACGCAGTTGCGGGAGCGCGCGTCGTCGAGGCGCTCGCGGTCGAGGGCGCGGATGCCTGAGCGATTGACATCGGCGATGGTGGCGCGACGGCCCATGACGTGGTTGGCCAGAATGGTGAGCTTCATCGCGGTGTCGACGCCGTCGATGTCGTTGCTGGGGTCGGTTTCGGCGTAACCGAGGCGGACGGCCTCAGCGAGCGCGTCGTCAAAGCGTTCGCCGGTTTCGGTCATCCGCGAGAGGATGAAGTTCGTCGTGCCGTTGATGATGGCGCGGACGGCGCGAACATGGTTGCCCTGGGCGCAGCGGGAGGCGAGCGCGAGCACAGGCGTGCCGGCGCCGACGGTGCCGCTAAATCGGAAGCCCACGCGGTTGTAGCGGGCGAGTTCGAGGAGCGCGGGCATGGCGACTGCGAGCGGGGCTTTGTTCACGGTCACGACGTGCATCCCCGCGCTCATGGCGGCGCGCAGATGCGAGATCGCGATCTCAGGACGGTGCAGGTCGGATGGTGAGGTCTCGATCAGCACATCGCAGCCGACATCGCGGATCAGACGGTCGGCGTGATTGCCGAGCTGGCCATGATCACGCATCGAGCCGACGCTGCCGTGAGCGTTCTTGCAGGCGAGAAGTTCGCCGGAGCTGAGGCCGTGCTCGCTGATGGCGGCGCCGCGGCTGTCGATCACCGCGATCATCTTCGGATTCAGCCCGTGACGCGCGAGCAGCACCTCGCGCTGCACGTCCAGCAGCTCAACGAGCGCCTTGCCGACAACACCAAAGCCGATCAACGCGATGCGCATGGGTTAGGAGTATCCGGCATGGACGGGCCGGAAGCAAGCGGGCACGCGAGAGCTCGCGTGACTTCAGCGCGAAATCTTGATTCGTCGTGGCGACCAACATCGCGGTGGTCCGTGTTTCGAGGGTCCGGGAACTCAGTCCTTCTGCATCGCGTTGAGCGCGGCCTTGGCGATGCGGATCTGGGCGCGCACGCGGGCGGGGGCGGTGCCGCCGATGACGTCGCGTTTAGCGAGGACGGCGTCGATCGAGAGCTCCTTGAAAATGTCGGGGCCGATGCGGGCGTCGATCTTGCGCATCTGCTCGAGCGTGAGTTTGTGCAGCGGAACGCCGAGTTCGAGGGCGGTGCGTGTCAGGCGGCCGGCGATGTGATGGGCGTCGCGAAAGGGAACGCCGGCGCGGACGAGGTAATCCGCAAGATCGGTCGCGGCGGAGAAGCCGTCGTCAGCCGCGGCGTGCATGCGGGCGCGGTTGAGCGTGATGCCGGTGAGGCACTCGGGCACGATCCGCAGGCAGAGCGTGAGGTGCGCGACGGAGTCGAAGAGTGGCTCTTTGTCTTCTTGCAGGTCTTTGTTGTACGCGAGTGGAAGGCCCTTGAGCGTGGTGGCGATGCGCACGAGGTTGCCGATGAGGCGGCCGGACTTGCCGCGGAGGAGCTCTGCGGCGTCGGGGTTCTTCTTCTGCGGCATGAGGCTGGAGCCGCTGGTGACGCGGTCGGACATCTGGATGAAGCCGAACTCGCTGGAGGAGTAGAGGATGAGATCTTCGCCGAGGCGCGAGAGATGAATTCCCGTGAGCGCGATGCACGAGAGGGTTTCGAAGACGAAGTCGCGATCGCCCGCGGCGTCGAGTGAGTTGCGCGAGGCTTCAAGGAAGCCGAGGTCGGCCGCGAGGGCTTCGCGGTCGATCGGATAGGCAGTGCCGGCGAGCGCGCCGGAGCCGAGCGGCGAGACGCAGACGCGCGAGAGTGCGTCGCCGAAGCGCTCGTAGTCGCGCCGGAGCATCTCGACGTAGGCGAGACACCAGTGGGAGAAGAGCACGGGCTGGCCGCGTTGGAGGTGGGTGTAGCCGGGGAGGACGGTGCGGTGCGCGAGCTCGGCGTCTGCGAGCGTGACGAGCGATTCGATCGCGCGGGCGATGAGCTGGCGGAGCGCGACGATGGCGTGCGCGGTCCAGAGGCGGACGTCGGTGGCGACCTGGTCGTTGCGCGAGCGGCCGGTGTGGAGCTTCTTGCCGAGGTCGCCGACGAGGGCGATGAGCTCGCGCTCGACGAAGGAGTGGACGTCTTCGTCGGTGGCGGAGGCGATCTTTGCCGTCTTCGGATCGCTCTCGCGAGCCGCGAGCGATTCCAGCGCCTTGATGAGCTTGGACACGTCGGCTGGCTTCAGGACTTTGGCGCGGCCGAGCGCTCGGGCCCAGGCGATCGAGCCTTCGATGTCTTCGATGACGAGAGCGCGATCGAACGGGAGCGAGTCGTTGATCGCTTTGAAGAGATCGGAGGTGTCGGATTGGAAGCGGCCGCCCCAGAGGGCCATAGGAAACTCCTGAAGGCAAACATGAACGCGAACATGAACATGAAAAGGACGGGATCGTGAGCCCAAGCGTGTGAACATCGATACGGCGGTGACTAGGGTCCGAGGCGGTTCTTGGCACCCGCTTTCTTTGCGAGCGTCACCATGATGGCGGTGAGTTCGTTGACTTCTTGCTGCATGGGGCGGAGCCGGGACGCGGGCACGAGTTCGCCGTCTACGAGGAGTTCGAGCCAGTAGCTCGTCTCGTCAAGTTCCTGAAGGCACACCCCCAGCTTGCTCACGTACTCGACTTGGGAGCGGGCCCGCAGCGCCTCGCGGTAGTTCGCGCCGACCGAAGTGCCCGCCCGCAGCACTTGCAGGCCGATGACGCGACACTCTGGTGCCTTAGGAAGAGCACGGAAAAGCCGGATGACACAAATCGCAAAGTTCTTCGTTCGGTCACGAAGATCCGACGACGGCTGTGCGGAGATCGTGTCGGGCATTGCCATGTCCATTCGCCCTCTGATTACGACTACTTCGTGCGGGCCTTCCCTGCCTTCTTCCTTTTCGCGTTCATGTTCATGTTCATGTTTGCCTTCTTCAGCGCCGCGATGCGTGCCGGCAACGTATACAACCGAATGAACCCTCCCGCGTCCTTCTGGTCGTAGACCGCGTCGCGGCTGAATGTCGCGAAGGCTTCGCTGAACAGCGAGTTCTCGCTCTTGCGGCGCACGGTCGTTGCGGTGCCCTTGTAGAGGCGCACGACGATCTCGCCGCTCATGACGCGGCTGATGCTGTCGAATGCCGCCCACATCGCCTCGCGCTTCGGCGTGTACCACTGGCCGTTGTAGATTTCGCGGGCGAACTCGAGGGCGAGGCGTTCGCGGAGGTAGGTGGTCTCGCGGTCGAGGACGAGTTGTTCGAGCCCGCGCAGGGCTTCCATGAGGACGGTGCCGCCGGGGGTCTCGTAGCAGCCGCGCGACTTCATACCGACGAGGCGGTTCTCGACGATGTCCACGCGTCCGACGCCGTGTTTGCCAGCGATGGCGTTGAGTTTGATGACGAGTTCATCGCCCGGGAGTTGTTTGCCGTTGAGCTTGACGGGGCGGCCGCGCTCGAAGGTGATGCTGACATCTTCGCTCTTGTTCGGCGCTTCCCACGGGTGGGTGGTAAGCATCCAAATATCGTCGGGCACTGTGTTCCACGGGTCTTCGAGGGCGGCGCCTTCGTGGCTGATGTGCCAGAGGTTGCGGTCGCGGCTGTAGATCTTGCGGGCGGTCGCGGTGGTGGGGATCTTGCGATCGGCGAGGTATTTCAGAAGGTCTTCGCGACCGCCGAGGTCCCAGATGCGCCACGGCGCGATGACCTCAAGGTTCGGCGCGAGCGCGGCGTAGACGCTCTCGAAGCGGACCTGGTCGTTGCCCTTGCCGGTGCAGCCGTGGCAGAGGCCGTCGGCGTTGATCTGCAGCGCGTAGTCCACTTGAGCGCGGGCGAGGATCGGGCGAGCGATCGACGTGCCCAGCAGATAGCGGCTTTCGTACACGGCGCCACTGATCAGCATCGGGAAGCAAAAGTCCTCGGCGAACTCACGCTTGAGATCGACAACGACGCAGTCCTCAGCGCCGCTGTTGATCGCTTTCTTCTCGACGCCCTTGAGCTCCTCGGCGCCTTGGCCGACATCGCCGACCACGGCGTACACCTCGCAGCCGTAGTTCTCCTTCAGCCACGGGATGACGGCGGAAGTATCGAGGCCACCGGAATATGCAACGACAACACGCTTGGCCATGTGAAAGTCCCTTTGGAAAAATGCGCGGAAGCGTAGCGGGCAACTGAGTACGCAGAGGACGCAGCGGAAGCAGAGAGACGAAGAGAAATGCAAGCAGTCGCGAAGGGCGCCGTGAGCGCGAGCTCAAGGGTTTGTCTTGCTGGGAGAGCGGGAGGCCATGTACATGGAGGTGCGGAGGTTCACCGCGATACGCGGAGGGAATGCCGAGTGGATCAGAGCCAGGGATGGACGAAGGCCAGATTTCCAATGCCCAATACCCGACGCCCGACGCCTACTTCGCACTTTCCGCGACCAGCTCAACCATTACACCCATTTGTGCCCACAGCCGATTCTCCGCCTCGTCGTAGACGACCGATTGCGGGCCGTCGATGACCTCGGCGGAGACTTCCTCGCCGCGATGCGCCGGGAGGCAGTGCATGAAGATTGAGTCTTTGCGTCCGATGGTCTGCATGAGGCGTTCGTTGACTTGAAAGGGCCGCAGCGCGCGTTCCTTGGTATCGCTGCCGCTCTGATGCATCGAGATCCACGCGTCGGTGTAGATCGCGTGCTGATCGCGAACGCTGGAGATGTCGCTGGTGATGCGGACGCTGCCGGCGTGCGCGTCGGCGACTCCGGCGGCGGTGGCCATGAGGTCTTCGTCGGGCTCGTAGCCCTTGGGGCTGAGCACGGTGACGTGAACGCCCGCCAGAGCGCAGGCTTGCACAAGTGAGTGCGTGACGTTGTTCCCGTCGCCGACGTAGGTGACGCGAAGGCCCGCAAGGTCGCCGAAACGCTCCTTGATCGTCAACAGATCCGCGATGGCCTGGCACGGATGATGCTCGTCGCTCAACGCGTTGACCACCGGCACGCGCGAGTGCTCGGCCATTTCCTCCAGCGCCCGCTGCGAGAACACCCGGGCGACGATCATGTCCACCATTCGGTCGAGGTTCTTGGCGAAGTCCTTGAGACTCTCGCGTTCGCCGAGTCGTTGGTCGTGATGTGGATAGAAAAGCGGGTTGCCGCCGAGCTTGGCGACGCCGACATCGAAGCTCACGCGCGTGCGGAGCGAGGGCTTCTCAAAGATGAGGATGACCGACTTGCCCTTGAGCACGGTGTCAAACGACGCTGGCTTGACCTTGCACTTCGCGGCGACGTTCAGCACGCGCGCGAACCGCGCCGCGTCGAGGTCAAAGACCGTCAGCAGGTCGTTGAACGCGGTCGCCGCAATGCGGTCGGTGCGGGGGGTGCGTGCGGGCGTGCGGGTCGATGATTTCGTGGGCTTGCGTCTGGCCATAGGCCGCAAGCGTACCGGCGCGGGGCGGGGTGTGGGCGCGCGGGCAGAACGATTCGCGCGTTATTCACTGCGCTTGAACGCAGCAAGGACGCGGTCTTTGACGCTCGCGCGATCGACGAGCGGCTCGGGATAGTCGAGTCCGTGGCGCAGCAGTGCCGGGAGTGTCGCGGGGTCGTGAATCGCCTCGCCCTGCACGTCGCGAAGTTCGGGAACCCAGCGCCGGATGAACGCGCCGTCGGGATCGAACTTCAGGCTTTGCAGCACGGGGTTGAAGATGCGGAAGTACGGAGCCGCGTCGGTGCCGGTGCTGGCCGACCATTGCCAGCCGCCGTTGTTCTGCGAGAGATCGCCGTCGATCAGGTGCTGCATGAACCAGCGCTCGCCGCGGCGCCAGTCGATGAAGAGGTCCTTGGTCAGGTACATCGCGGTGATCATGCGCAGGCGGTTGTGCATCCAGCCGGTGGCCCGGAGCGCCCGCATCGCGGCGTCGACGATCGGGATGCCGGTGCGGCCCTGCGTCCACGCCTCGAAGTGGTCGTCGTGATCGCTCCAGACGATCTGCTCAGTCTCAGGCTTGAACGCTCGGCCCATGCACACGCGGGGGAAGTTCACCAGCACGCTCTTGTAGAACTCGCGCCAGATCAGCTCGCTGATCCAGGTGTCGGTGCCGACATCGCCGCCGCTGGCCTTGGCGTGATTCTGCGCCATCGCGGCGGCGAGGCACTGGCGGGCGGAGATAAAGCCGCAGGCGAGATAGGGCGAAAGCGAGCTGGTGCCGTCGGCCGCGGGAAGATCGCGCTGGTCCTTGTACGAGCGCATGCGTGCCCGGACAAACTCGTTGAGCCGGCGCTGCGCCTCGTCCTCGCCCGCTGGCCAGAGGCTGTCGGGGACTTCGGACTTGAAGCCGTTGATCTCGGCGGGCGGCTGTTCGCTCTGAAGTTTCGGGGGAGCTTGCTTTGTCGGAGCGTCGAAGAGTGTGACGCCGCCGCGTTGCGAGAGTGCGGTGAGCCAGCGGCGTTTGTAGGGCGAGAAGACGCTGTACGCGCCGTCGTCGCCGGTGCGCAGCTCGCCCGGCGGGATCACGGTCTGATCGTGGAACAGCTCGAGGCTCCGCCCGTCCGCATCGAGCGCACGAAGCACTTTGGCATCGCGCGACATCTCGTGAAGCTCGTACTGCCGGTTGGCGTAGACCGCCGTCGCCTGAACCTCGTCCGACGCTTTCGCGACGATGGATGGGATGTCCGCGATGTTCGCCGCGGTGCGGATGAGCAGAGGGATGTTGAGCTTCGCGAGGTCGTCGGACAACTCGCGCAGGCCGCGCAGGATGAAGCGGATCTTGACGGGCGCCTCATCGTGGCGCCGCCAGTCTTCGGGGCTGATGACATAGAGGCCGACGACGTTGGCATCGCTGTCGCGCGAGGCCGTGGTGAGCGCCGTGTTGTCGCGCGTGCGGAGGTCGACTCGAAACCAGTGGACGATGCTCATGGTTGATCGAGGGTACTGGGCTGAGTGACCGGTTCAGCCGACGTGCGTTCCGCCCTTGAGCAGTGAGAGGATCTCGCGTCGACTGTCGGGGCTGTCGCGGTAGACGCCGCGGAGCGAGATCGTGGTCATGACGGACGAGTGCTGGTGTACGCCGCGCATCTGCATGCAGGTGTGGCGGCCCTCGATGACCACCGCGACGCCGAGCGGCGCGAGCTGATCTTCAATCGCGTCGGCGACTTGCAGGGTCAGCCGTTCCTGCACTTGCGGCCGACGGGCGAAGCCGTCTACGGCCCGGGCGAGCTTGCTGAGGCCGACGACCTTCCCGCCTGAGGGCAGGTAGGCGATGTGGGCGTTGCCAAAGAAGGGCAGGAGGTGGTGCTCGCAGAGGCTGTGAAACTCGATGTCGCGCAGGATCACGGGGCCGTCGCACTCCTGGTCGAACTGACGCTGAAGATGGAGCGACGGGTTCTCGTGCAGCCCGGAGCACATTTCTGCGATTGAGCGTGCGACGCGCCCGGGGGTGTCGAGCAGGCCGTCGCGCGTCGGGTCCTCGCCCAAGGCGACCAGAAGCTCGCGGACCGCACGTTCGATTCTCGGGCCGTCGACGCGTGCGGCACGAACGGAGGGTTTTTGAGGCGTGGAGGCGAGGCCGTTCAGGTTGGCAGACGACGAGGCCTCAGCGGAGTCGCCGTTCGTGTGGGCGTTTGAAGGGTTTGACAAAGGTAATCCTATCGAAGTCCGAATCGAGAGGAAGCGTTGAAACGTGCAAAACGTTCAGGGAATGATACGATTGATTGCTTACCCGATCAACGCGCATAGCCGAGAAACAGCCAAAACGTTCAGGCGGGTTCGACTCGGGCGCAAAGGCGCGATACGCTCCGCTGGCGTGAAAGTCTGTGTGCGCTGCTTACGCAGATTCTCGCCAACACCGGATCTCCGAAATACTCCTGTCGGCCGAGTCCAACCATGGACGCCACACTCAGTCCGAGTCAACTTGCGCGGTCTATTGGGGTCAGCGAGTCTTCCCTGAAGAGGTGGGTGGATAGCGGCGCGCTCGTTGCGGTGCGAACGCACGGCGGCCACCGGAGGATTCCCCTGAACGAAGCGGTTCGTTTCATCCGCTCGATCGGCGCGACGCTGGTTCGCCCGGAGATTTTGGGCATCGGCGGCGAGCTTGCGGACCTGCCCGCGGGTTGGACGCAAGGCATCGACGTGAGCGACCGGCTGTATCGGGCGCTGGAGGCGGGCGATGTCGCTCGCAGCGGCGCGTTGATCCATGGTCTTTATGTCGCCGGCTGGAGCCCGGCGCGGATCTTTGACGGCCCGTTGCGGGCGGCGATGACGCAGATCGGGACACTCTGGCTTCATGCGGAGTGGGGGATCGTTGTTGAGCATCGCGCGACGAACATCGCGATCCAGGCGATCAGTCAGCTCCGGCTCCTGATGCCGACCCGGACGACGGACGACGTATTCGCGGTGGGCTGCGCCCTCGAGACGGACCCGTATCTGCTGCCCTCGCTGATGGCGTCGGTGACGCTTGCGGGCGTGGGCTTCTCGGACGTCAACCTGGGACCGATCACGCCGGCGCGCGTGCTGGCCAACGCCGCGGAGCACTATGACGCGAAGCTGGTGTGGGTGGCGTCCAGCGCGATCGACGGACACGACACGTTTGTCGCGGACATCATCGGACTTCACGAGCGTTTGAGCGCCCGAGGCTGCCGCATCGTGGTGGGGGGGCGGTCGATCACGCCGGAGCATCGTGAGGCGCTTTCGGCGCGCGTGACGGTCTGTGACGGTATGACCGAACTGGCGGCGCTCGGCGAGAATCTCATTCGCGGGATAAACGCGAAGCGTGCGGAGCCGTGACGCGCGGCGCGGTGTGATCGACGTTCTTCTCGGCCCGTCGTTCCACATTCAGCTTGCAAGGGTTTCCTCTCAGTGCGCACTGCGGAAACGTCCGCCGACGTTCGCTGCGGACTTCGCACGCTTTGCCAGAAGGTGCAGGCCGCAGGCTCACCCACACTCGGGGGACTGACCGATGCTGCAGGGGCGGTCGATCGCCGATCTGAGGAGGGGAACGCGCCGGAGGCGCGGGCCGCGGGTCGGTCCGAAGTCTGAACAACTGGAGATGATGAGATGTCGCAGAACCGTTCGCGCAAGCCAGTTCGGGTGCTCGTGGTGGATGACGAGCCCCATGTCGCCGGCGTGATCTCCTGCAAGTTCGCTGAGCGCGGGTATCGTGTGGTCTCCGCGGCGGGCGCCGCCGAGGCGCTGAACATCCTGCGTCGTCAGCACTTTGATCTGGCGATCGTGGATTATCTGCTGCCGGGTGTTGACGGCGTGCAGCTCTGCAACGAGCTTCTCACGCGGCCCTCGCTGTGCAAGATGCCCGTGATCATGCTGACTGGCATGCCCCACGCGCTGACGGAGCAGCGCCTGGCGGCGGTGAACATACGTCGAATCATGAGCAAGCCCTTCTCACCAAGTGACCTGCTGCGGGCCGCAGAGGAGATCATGGCGGATCCGCGCTTGTCGATCGAAGACGACCCGGACGCGTCGCTGCAAGCGGCGGCGTGAACGATCGCTACTCGGTGCGAGCGGACTGCAGCGTCTCGCGGACGATGCGGTCAAAGAGCTGTGTCGGTGCGTGCTGGCGCGACCAGCGCTCGAACTGATCGCCGGCCTGGCGGACGAACATCGACGCGCCGTCGATCGTGCGCAGCGATCGCGCGCGGGCCATCCGCAGCAGCGGCGTCTCCAGCGGTGCGTACACGCAATCCATCACGACGCACTCAGGGCCGAGCGTCGCGAGTTCCGCCTCGCTGAGCGGCGACGCTTCGGGTGCCGGGCCGGTGCCCATGCCCACGGGCGTGCAGTTAATCACGGCGCAAGCCTTGGAATCACGCAGCCCGCTGACGGTGATCGCGCGGATGTCGGCGCCCGCGGGGGCGGTGGCGCGGAGTTCTTCAACGACGTGCAGGGCGTTCTCATGCGTGCGATTGAGCAGGAGCACCGGGCAGGCGTGCTCAAGCAGAATGCTGGCGATGGCGCGGGCGGTGCCGCCGACCCCGAGGATGCAGATCGGTGCCGGGGGCACGATCAGCGGCGAGAGCAGCGACCAGGCGCTCGTGGCGTCGGTGTTGCTGAGCGTCATGGCGGTGGCATTGCCGCGCGGGTCGCGTTCGATGGTCAGCGTGTTCGCGGCACCGCAGCGTTCGACGAGCGGTTCGATCTTCCAGCGCGAATCGCCCTCGTCGCGGAGTTCACGGGCCAGACGCACGAGGTGCTCTTTATGCGGCATGGTGACCGAGCAGCCGTGGAAATCGAGGTGTACGTGGTCGATGAGTTCCGGGAGCGTGGCCTTGAAGTGCTCGTACTCCGGCGGCACCGGCAGCGGGAGGTAGACCGCGTCCACCTGTGTGGCTTCGAAGCCGGCGTTATGTACCAGCGGCGAAAGCGAGTGTTCGACGGGGTAGCCGATGACGCCGTAGACGCGGGTGGTGCTGGAGATCGAGCGGAAGCGGTAGAGATCGAGGAGTTCGTTGATCACCGGCTGGCCGGGCGCGGTGGCGGAGTTGCGTCGCAGTGAGGCGAAGGTGAGGAAGGCGTCGAACTTCGGCGCTAGGACGCGCGACATCAGGCCGAAAGGGCCCATCGCCAGCGCGATCATCGGCTTGCCGAGGACGCTGGCCCGCTGACGGACCTCGGCGAGAATGTCCAAAAGCTCGAGGTTGTCGCGGAGCGAGCGTGCCCGATAGGCGACCTTCACGATGCGAGCGGCGGGTTCGGCGTACATCTGCTCGATGCGCCGGATGAGGTCCGGCGGGCGCGTGTGAAAGTCGTGAACCGAGAGGATCAGGCCCGAGGAAGTGTCGCGCACCTGCGTTGGGTGGTCCACAGCGAGATTGATCTTCTGCTTGATGTTCTCTGAGCGTGCGTAGGTGGCGAGCTCGACATCGATGTATGCGGGCGGCGAGTCGGCGGACGCCGCGGCGGCTTCGTCGCTGGGGCCGGTGCCGGCGGGGTAGCTGGAGGTGCCCAGGTGCTCCAGCAGCGAGATGCGTGCGTCGTCGGGGCCGTCGTACTGCCCGCCCTCGAGCACGGGCCGGCATGTGACGATGCACGGCAGCGGCGAGGACTTGACGATGCTGAGGATGGCGGCGGTCTGCTCGCTGATGACCGCGGCATCGCCGGTGAAAAACGAGTCCACGCGATACTCGACGACGTCGGCGCCGCGGTCCCGGGCCTCGCGCGCGGCGCTCATGGCCTGGGTCGGATCGTCAAACAAGATCGGCACGCAGAGGAGTGTCACGGGGCCGATCGTAGAAGCGACGGCGCGTTCACGCGGGCGGCGTGCCGACGGATGTCGGTGAACCGCCGATCGCGTGATCGTTGGTCCGCTTCAGAATCGGCTGAACACGCAGGTAGGTGATGGTGCGCCATAGCCACTCCATCGGCCCCATCCGGAAGGTTCGGAACCAGATGTTCGCGAAGATCACCAGGACCATCCAGATGGCGATGACGATGCCGGCGCGAGCGGCCCAGCTCGTGGAGTCAAACATCGCCAGGCCCCAGTGCTGCATGACGAAGCACATGAGCAGACTCTCGCCCAGGTAGCCGGTGAGGCCCATGCGGCCCAGCGGCGCGAGCGTGCTGACGACGCGCGGCACATACGCCCGCTCGACGACGATCATGATCAGCGTGAGGTACATCAGCGCCGCGAGCGGGCCGCCCAGGGCCATGCAGAACATCATCGCGCCGCTGGCCAGAACGCTTGTGCTCGCGTGCGGCTGCAGGAAGTGGGCGGCGATGTTCAGCGGGAGCGCGAGCCCCAGCCCCAGACCGATGAACAGCGTGCGCAGCCAGCGACGCTGGGCGTGGAAGTAGCCGAGTTTCAACAGGGCCGCGCCGAAGCAGAAGCACGCGATGAGCTGCGGCCCGATGAACAGAACGATCCAGATCAGCGACCCGAAGTAGAGGAACAGACGCATCGCCATCGCGTGAGCGAACGGTCCGTCTGCGAACGCGCTGTACTCAAGATCCGGCAAGCGCGGGTCATAGACGCCGAACTGCGAGGTTGAAACAAGCCTGAGGTTCTCGAAGAACGGCGCGGCCGGGTCCAGCGGTGCCGGGTCCGGCATGTCGGCCATCTGACTCTGGATGAACGGACCCAGCAGGCCGAAAAGCGAGGAGAGGAAGATGCCCAGGAGCAAAGCCGCGGCGCTGACGATGAGCAGCACCGACGCGCGGCAGCGGGCCAGGCCGACCATCGCGATGCCGATCGAGGCGTACATCAACAGGATGTCGCCGCTCCAGAGCAGGCAGATGTGCAAGAGACCGAAGCACGCAAGGGCCGTGAGGCGGCGGGCGACCGGCCAACCGAAACTGCGGCCGGCACCTTGGGCGGACTGAAACATGATCGCGAGGCCGACGCCGAACATGAGCGAGAAGAGCGGATAGAACTTCCCGGCGCAGAAAATGCTCGTGAATGCGTGGACCGCGATGCTGAGTCCGCCTTCGTTCGTTGGTGAATCGCCGGTTAGCGTCTGGCCGATCGGCAAGCCGAAGAACGCGGCGTTGACGAAGAAGATGCCGAGCAATGCAACAGCGCGGGTGACGTCGAGACTCTTTAGCCGGTCGGCGTCGGCCACCGGTCCGTGGCTCGATTGCGTGATCATGGGTGCGGACGCGCGTTGACCGGGCGTGGTGATTCTCTGCGGCGGTGAGATGTCAACGTTCGCGGCGTTGGGGTTGGGCGTTGACATAGCGGGATCATTGGGCGGACGCGGGCGGGGTGACGGATGTCGCCTGGAGCGTCGCCGCCGCCGCGGTGCCGGCGACGAACCCCGAGGCCCACGCCCACTGGAAGTTGAACCCGCCGATGCGACCGTCCACATCGCAGAGTTCGCCGATGACGTGCAGCCCCGGGCACACGCGCGACTCCATCGATTCAAGCCGGAGCTCTGACAGCGGCACGCCGCCTGCGGTGACTTCGGCATAGGTGTAGCCGCGGCTGCCGGTGACGGGCACCGGCATGGCGCACACGCTGGCGGCGAGCGCGAGACGCTTGGCGCGCGGGAGGTTATCGCACGGAGCCTGCGGGTCAACGTCGGCGTGCGTGAGCAACGCCGCGAGGAGGCGCGAGGGCAGGTGATGCGGGCGGCGGTCGAGGAAAACGCTGACGGGCATGCGGCTTGCGCCGGCGATCGCGGCGCTGAGGGCATCGCTGTCGGTCGTGGGCAGCCAGTTGATGACGAGCGTCGCGCCGGGGTCGGCGGCGCGGGCGTCAAAGTAATAGCGGCTGATGTCCAGCGGGCCGGGGCCGCTGAGGCCGAAGTGCGTGCAGAGGGTGGAGTTTGTGAACGAGGCGAGGCGCTTACTCGCGCCGGAGTGGACCGAGAGCGTCGTCGGCAGCGTCAGCCCGCTCAGCGCCCGAATGAACGAGGACTCGTGGACGATCAGCGGCACCAACGCCGGGAACACACGCTCGGTGACGGTGTGGCCGAGCGTGCGGGCGAAGGCGTAGCCGGCGCCGTCGGAACCGGATTTGGGCAGTGCCATGCCGCCGGTGGCGAGGATGACGCGGTGGGTGACAAGTGTTTCGGCGGCGGTCGATGGCACGGGCTCGCGGGCAGTCGTGTCGTCGTCTGGCGCTGTGCCGCTGACCTCGCTGCGTGTGATTGCGAAACGCCCATCGGGCGTGCGCGAGATCTCGCCGACGCGCCAGGGGTGGCGAAGCTCGACCCCTGCGTCCGCGGCCGCGTTCAGCAGGGCGTCGAGCACGGTGTGGGCGTCGTCGGTGGTGGGGAAGAGCTTGCCGGTGTCCTCGCGTTTCAGCGTGACGCCCAGCTGGTTGAAGAATTCGACGGTGCGATCGACGTCAAAGCGACCGAGCACTTTGCGGACCGCATGGCGCGAGGAGCCGGCGTACGCGGATTCATCGACGCGATGGTGTGTGACGTTGCAGCGCCCGCCGCCGGCGACAAGGATTTTGGCCCCGAGTTTCTTGGCGCCGTCGAGGGCGATGATGCATGCTGGACGAGAATCAGGCGATGTTGAGGCAGCGAGCACGCGCCCGGCCCAGATTGACGCGAAAAGCCCGGCGGCGCCAGCGCCGACGATCGCGAGGTCGTATTCGCGGGCGGGATGTGAGGGGTCGTTCACAAGTCGAGTTTACGACCACAGCGCGCGGCAAAGCTGCGCCGGCGGTCGCGTGGACGCCAACGCGGGCTACTTTGCGTTGAGCACCGCGATGACGATGCCGACGGTGAACAGCAGGCCCAGCAGGAACGCGAGCGTGCCGAAGGCAAGGCCGACCCACGCGTGCGTGCGCCCATGGATCGCGGGGTTTGCGCTGTAGCGTCTGAGCGCCTTGACGCCGAAGACGATCGCGACCGCGCCGCCAATGAGCCCGAGCGGGCCGGTGATGCAACTGACGATGCCGACGTAGTACGAGATGAGGGCCGCGGGGTTGCTGGCAGGGATCAGGCGGCCGAGGCCGGAGTTGTCGATCGCGGGCTGGTCGGTGGGCGGGCGGTGGATGTTGGACGCGGGGCGGACGAGGTGGTTGGCGATCTCCGCATGGACGGAGGCGTCGGAGATGCCGCCGTCGGGCCCGACGAGCTTCGCGCCGACGGGAATCCGCCCGTCGCGAGCCCACGCGGCGATCTGGGCAATCGGCGCCGGGCCAAACTCCTGACCATCAGGAAGGCGAACGGTGTACGCGGCGACGGGGGAGATTGGTGATGACATGGGGAAAGTGGCGAAGTGGCGAAGTGGCGAAGTGGCAGCGACAAGGAGGCCCGGCGCGCCCGCATGCGATTGATCACGGCGTGGGGAGCTTTTGCACGCCGCTGAACCAGCGGTCGGCGAGGTAGCCGATGAGCGGGAGTGGAACGGTCTTGTCGCTGAGGACGTTGATGACGCCCATGATCATGAGGATGACGAAGCAGACGAGCGCCAGGAGGAGGGTCGGCAGCGTCAGGCACCATGTGATCGGGAGGATGCCGAGGATCGTCGCTGCGACGGCGAGGACGGCGAAGAGTATCAGTGGGACGAGCACCTGTTTGGCGTGGTAGAGCGCGAAGTTGTTGTTGCGGATGATCACGACGACGATCGCGACAATCGGCAGAATGTACGAGAGTATCGCGAGCAGCTTGCCATCGGAAACCTCCGCGGCGCTCATCTGCGGTGAAGCGCCGGACGCGGGCGCGAACGGATCGGGCATCGGCGGGGGCGTCGCGCCGCTGGAGGCGTTCGTCGAGGGAGTCGGCTCGGGCATTGGGGTGTCGCTCATGGGGACCGAACTCCTGCAAACCGGCGCGGTCGGTGGTGGACAACCGACGACCTGAGGTATCTACGGATCCTACCAAACGCCTTGTGTTGATGCAAGAGCGGGCGGGCGCACAAGCAGCGCGAAGCCAGCCGGCGCTTCGCGCCGGCGATGACTCACAGTTCCGCGAGCCGGCGCTGTGTTTCCTGTTCCTGAAGGTCGGCGAGCAGGCGGTCCCAATCGCCGGCCTGCAGATCGCGCAGGGCGTACTCGCCGGCGAGGCGTTCGTCGGCGACGATGCCCTCCTTAAAGCGGTAGGTACGGATTTTCTCGCTGCGATCGCCGGTGCCGATCTGCGCGTTGCGGGCGCTGCCGCGCTGCGCGGCCTTCTGCTGACGTTCGATTTCGTACAGCCGGGCCATGAGCAGGCGGCGCGCGCGGTCGCGATTCTGCTGCTGGCTCTTGGCCTCCATCATCTTGATCGTGATGCCGGTGGGCTTGTGGAGAATCTGCCACGCGGTCTCGACCTTGTTGACGTTCTGCCCGCCGGGGCCTTGGGCCCGCGTTGCCTGTTCCTCGACATCGCGAGCCCAGTCGATCTTCACTTCGACTTCTTCAGGCTCCGGCAGCACGGCGACGGTGGCGGTGGACGTATGAATCCGCCCCGCGGCTTCCGTCGCGGGCACGCGCTTGACGCTGTGTACGCCCGCCTCGAAGTTCATCGCCGCCCACACGCCGGGGCCTCGGACATTGAGCGTACACGAGCGGATGCCGCCGGCGCTGGACTCGGTGACGAGGTCGAGCGTCTCAACGGACCAGCCGCGACGCGCCGCAACGCGCTGGTACATCTCCAGAAGATCACGGGCCCACAGCGCGGCCTCGTCGCCGCCGGTGCCGGCACGGACTTCGACAATCACTGACGCGACGCGCTGGTCGTCAGATTGCACCAGCGTCGCACGCAGCCGACGAGCAACGACTTCGATCTCACGCTCGGCGCCCGGCAGTTCTTCGCGAGCGAGAGCCGCGAGGTCGCGATCGGTTGAAGCGATCGCACGCGTGTATTCATCAACATCGGCGAGCAAGCGGTTCAGTAACGCCAGGTCTGTCACCACCGGCTCGAGCGCGGCCTTCTTGAGCGACAGATCGCGAATCACCTTGTGGTCCGTCACGCCAGCGGAGTCATTGAGCTGCCGGTCGATCTCGGCGTGGCGCGTCGCCAGAGCGTCGAGCTTGCTCATCACACGGGGCGGCAGAATGGCGGACACGACGGAACTGGTCACGGGCGAGTTTAGCTGGCGCATGATTGCGTGTGGGCTGCTATGTTTGCACGCGCCGCACGGGGTTGGCTCGCGATCAGCGGGCGAGAGTGGGGGACGCGGCGCGGGAGCGTTTGCATGAGCGACGCGGCGGTGACGATCAAGGGCGTGCGGAAGACATTCGGCCCCAAGGTCGCAGTGGACAACTTGGATCTCGTCGTGCCGCGGGGCGTCGTGTGCGGGTTCATCGGGCCCAATGGCGCGGGCAAGACGACGACGATCCGGATGATCATGTCGATCCTGTTCCCGGATTCGGGCGAGATCGGCGTGCTGGGCAAGAGCAGCGCGATGGAGAGTCGCGACCTGATCGGCTATCTGCCGGAGGAGCGCGGGCTCTACCGCAAGATGAAGGTCGCGGTGTTTTTAGGGTACATCGCGCGGCTGAAGGGCATGGACGGCGGAGCCGCGGACGCGAAGGTGAAGTCATGGCTCGAGCGCGTGTCCCTGGGGGACTCGGCGCGAAAGAAATGCGAAGAGCTCAGCAAGGGCATGCAGCAGAAGGTGCAGTTCATTGCCAGCGTGATTCATCAGCCGGAGTTGATCATCCTGGACGAAGTGTTCAGCGGGCTTGATCCGGTAAATCGCAGGCTGATGCGCGAGCTGATCGAGGAGCAGCACGCTGGCGGACGGACGATCATCTTCAGCACGCACGCGATGTTTGAGGCCGAGCAACTGTGCGAGCAGGTCTTCATGATCCACAACGGGCGCAAGATGCTCGACGGCTCGCTGCGCGAGATCACCGCGCAGTTTGACCCGCGGGCGTTGATTGTCGAACCGATGAACCCCGACGACGCGGCGCAGCTCGCGAGTGTCCCCGGCGTCGCCCGCGTGAACACCGGCTCGCAGCGCGGTTCATCCCGCGGCGTCGTCGAGGTCGGCGTCCACGAATCCAGCCAGCCCGCACGCGTCATGGGCGAGATCGTCAACCGCATGGACGTGCGGCGTATCGAGATCAAACGCGTGACGCTCGAAGACGTGTTCTTGGAGGTCGTGCGGCGGGCTGGCGGCGGGGATATCGACCCGGCGCTGCTGGCAAGATCGTCAAGCGCGGGCTCTGAATCCGGGGGTGAATCATGAAGCGGACGATGCAGATTGCCTGCCGCGAGTTTCTGTCGGTGGTGCTGACGAAGGCGTTCCTCATCGGCATCCTGATCGTGCCGATCATGATCGGTGTGGTGGGCATCGCGATCAGCCTGGTGCCCAAGAGCCCGGCGGTGAGCGGGCGCGTGGTGATCTTGGATCAGACCGGCGTCGTGGGCAAGCTGGTCGAGGAGCGCTTCAGCGAGCAGTGGGCCCGCAAGGAGGCCGAGGCCGAGGAACGCAAGACCAAAGAAGCTGTCAAAGGGGCGATGGCTCAGGTGCAACTCTCCCCCGAGGCGCAGGCGCTTGCGAACAAGCAGTTCGAGCAAGCGAGCAAGGCATCGGGCGAGAACGCCGAGCCGGCCGCTCGGTTGACCGTCGAACTCGTAAAGCCCGAAGAAGACATCGAGAAAATCAAGAACGAGATCCGCGTCAGTCAGATTCGCGCTGGCAGTGATGGCGGAACGCCTCCGCGCATCGCGCTGGTGGTGATCCCGGAGACAGCCGTGCGCGGCACGAGCGCACCGTCTCAAGCTCACGCCGAGCGCGACGTCCGCGTCATGACCTGGGATCCGCACGACGTGTTCGCGAACCCGCAGCTCGACTTTGAGGTGACAAACACGATTAACCGGCGCGTCGGCGACGCGATCGTCGATGCGCGGATCGCGACCGATCCGCGCTTGCAAACGCTCGGCCTTTCCGCCGAGCGCCTGCGCGAACTCATGCAGCGCCCTTTTAAGGCGCCCACATCGCTCACGCCCGAAGGCGAGAAGCAGAGCGCCGGCCCGCTGCAGATGCTTGTGCCCATCGCGTTCATGATTCTGCTCATGATGTCCGTCATGAGCGGCGGGCAATACCTGATGACGGCGCTGGTCGAGGAAAAGTCCAACCGCGTGATGGAGGTGCTGCTCTCGGCCGTGAGCCCGATGCAGCTCATGCTGGGCAAGATCCTGGGCATGATGGGCGTGGCGCTCTTGCTCCTGGGGATCTTCGGCGGTCTCGGCATGGCAGGCGTCATCGCGTTCGCGTATCAGGACTTGGTGCCGGCGTACAAACTCGTGTGGCTCGGCGTGTTCTTCCTCTTCGCGTTCTTCACGGTCGCGTCGCTCATGGCGGCGATCGGGGCCGCGGTGAACGAGATGCGCGAGGCGCAGACGCTGCTCTCGCCGGTAATGATGGTGATCATGGTGCCGTGGTTCCTGTGGCTGCCGATCTCGCGGGCGCCGAACTCGACGTTCGCGACGATCATGAGCTTCGTGCCGGCGATCAACCCGTTTGTGATGGTCATTCGCATGGGCGGATCGGAGCCGATCCCGGCGTGGCACTACCCCGCCGCGGCGGGCGTCGCAATGCTCACCGCCATCGCCTCGGCATGGGTGTCGGCGAAGGTTTTCCGCGTGGGCGTGCTGATGTACGGCAAGCCGCCGAACCTGACGACGCTGGTGCGGTGGGTGCGGATGGCGTGAGGGGGAGGCGCGGGGCTTGAGGCGTGAGACATCAGACGTAAGGCGGATCACCTGAGTGTGTTTGCGATGGGAGCAGCGTTCGAATGCGTGTGAAAGCGACAAAGCCGGGTGCCAAACGAGTTCGCTCGACGCCTCGCGCAGCGAGCGCATCCGAGGTGCCGTTCACGCCGATGAATCGGCATGATCTCTACGAAATCTGCGTGCAGAAGCCCGAGGCGCTGATCCCGTTGCTGCAAGCGATTCACGGCGGGACTCCTCGCTCGCTGGGTGAAGACTTCTGCGCGGGGGCCGCGTGCGCGCGACACTGGGTGAAGGCGATCCCGAACGCGCTGGCGTACGTCGCGGACTTTGATTCCGAACCGCTGTCGCGGATTGACGCGTGGCGCAGCGAGCAGCCGCCGGCGGTTGCCAAGCGACTCATCGCCAAGAAGCTCGATGTGCTGAAGAAGTCGGCCAGCGGGCCGCGCTCGTGCGACCTGCTCTTCACTGGGAACTTCTCGATCGGCGAGATTCACGATCGCGGCACGCTGGTTTCGTACTTGAAACGCTCTCGCCTCCGCTTGAAGTCACGCGGCGTGCTCGTCTGCGACACCTACGGCGGCGAGACCGCCTTCGCCAAGGGCAGTGTCCAACGCATCCATCCGGTGCCCGTAGCGTTCGCTCGGCCCGGCGCCCGCGTCCGCTACACGTGGCAGCAACGCGAAGCCGACCCGCTCACCGCACGCGTGGAGAACGCGATTCACTTCCGCGTCGAGCGCGCCGGCGAGATCGTGCAGGAACTCACCGACGCGTTCGTGTACCGCTGGCGGCTGTGGAGCGTTCCGGAGCTGCGCGACGCGATGCTGGAGGCGGGATTTAAGCGGGTCGAAGTGTTTGCACAGTTGATTGATGCGCAGGATTCCGAGGGCCGCGTGTATGCGCACCCGGTGACGGACCCGACGGAACTGGGTGAGAGTTTCATCGTGTGTGTGGTGGGGCGGGTTTGAGCGACGGAGTTGATGCCTCGATGCCGCGTGCCTCGATGCCTTCTTCAGCGTCACCCCGTGCGAAGATCCACTGTTTTCGCGCCCGGTTTCGTGCAACCCTTGAACGCCGCTGGGCTACACGGAAGAGCCAACAGACGACAGCCTTCAGCCACCAGCCTCAAGCCTCAAGCCTTTCTCCCCCGCCACTTCGGAGCCTGCCATGCCGACCACCTCGACCGTCCGTCGCTCGATTTCCCTCGCCGCGTGCCTTGTGGGGCTTGCTGGCCTCGCCGGGGGTGCGGTCGCCGCGCAGCCGACGATCGGGTACATCGAGCTTGACGGCCCGATCACCAGCCGTCGCCCCAGCACGAGCCCGTTCATGCTCGGCGGCGGCAAGGGCGGCGCGGTGCATATGTCGCAGCTCCAGGCCGCGTTCAAGAAGGCCAAGGCCGATGCGGACCTGAAGGGGATCGTCATCCGGTTGAAAGACGCCGAGCTCAGCCGCTCGAACATTGACGAACTCGGCAAGCTCATGGACGATTTCCGCTCCAGCGGCAAGAAGATCCACGTCTACAGCGAGAACTACGGCACGCCCGAGCTCCTCCTGGCCTGCCATGCCGACGACGTGATGATTCAGGACGGCGGCGGCGTCATGGTCCCGGGCATCTACGTTGAAGAGATGTACCTCGCCGACATGTTCCGCTGGGTCGGCGTCACGCCCGACTTTGTGCAGGTTGGTGACTACAAGGGCGCCAGCGAAATGATGGCCAACGCCAAGCCCAGCGAGGCATGGAACCAAAACATCAACGCGCTGCTGGACTCGATGTACGCCAACATGCGATCAACGCTTTCCAAGGGCCGCAAGCTCAGCCCGCAGCAGGTCGACACCGCCCTCGAGACCGCGTGGATGGCCAGCGACACCGACGCCAAGCGAGTCGGCCTTGTCGACTCGATTATCGATCTCGCAGACCTCGACGCGCACCTCAAGACCGTCTATGGCGACAACCCCGAGTGGGAGACCGATCTCATCGCCGACCCGCACGAGGACTTCGCCAAGGAGATGTCGAACCCGTTCGTCATGATGAGCAAGCTCATGGAGAAGCCGAGCTATGAGCCGCGGCGCGACACGATTGCGGTACTGCACATCGACGGCGCGATCGTTGACGGCGAGAGCACCGGCGGCGGACTCATGGGCGGCGAGGGCTCCGTCGGCTCGCGCACGCTCCGGCGCGCCCTGCAAGACATCGAGTCCAACGACAAGATCAAGGGCCTCGTCGTGCGCATCGACAGCCCCGGCGGCAGCGCCATCGCCAGCGAGATCATCTGGCAGGGCCTCAAACGCGTCTCCGCCGGCAGCAAGGTCGGCGACGACGTCAACCCGCCGAAGCCCGTCTTCGTTTCCGTCGGTGACATGGCCGCCAGCGGCGGGTTTTACTGCCTCGTCGCCGGCGAGCGCGTCTATGTCAACCAGTCCAGCATCGTTGGCTCCATCGGCGTCGTCGGCGGCAAGATGACCCTCGCCGGCGTGATGGACAAGCTCAAGATCAACACCGTCTCTCGCGCCCGCGGCCCGCGCGCCAGCATGTTCGCCAGCATGAGCCCGTGGTCAGAGGCCGAGCGAGCACTCGTTCGCCAGAAGATGACCGAGACGTACGACCTGTTCACCAAGCGCGTCACCAGCGGGCGTCCGGGCATCGAGCTCGCGCAGACCGCCGAGGGCCGGTTGTTCACGGGCGCAAAGGCCGTGGAGTTGAAGATGGCCGACAAACTCGGCACGCTGGACGACGCCATCGGCGACCTGGCGAGCAAAGTCGGCCTCAAGGACGGCGCGTTCGACGTGATGGATTACCCGGCGCCGAAGTCGATTCAGGAAGTCATCGAGGACCTCATGGGTCAGTTCGGCGCAAGCGCCAGCGCCCCGGGCGCTGCGTCGCTCATCGCCGGCCCCGGCCTCGGCTCGGGCATCGTCTCAACGATCCGCGCCACTGCGATCGAGCTCATGGGCCCAAGCGCCGGCCGCCAGGTCGGCGCGTCGCTTGACGCGATGCTGCAGATGCGCCGCGAGCCGGTGATCCTGACGTCGCCGCGGGTGTTGATGTTTGGGTGGTAAGCGGTTGTGTGGTTTGGATGTGCGATGTGGCATGTGGCCGTTTGTCTACATCGCCCCGCCGTCGAACAGGATCCGCTCGCGCTTGCGGCGCGGATCCGGCTCGGGCACCGCGGAGAGCAGCGACTGCGTGTAGCGGTGCTTCGGCGCGTTGATGATCTCGTCGCGCGTGCCCGACTCCACGATCTTGCCCTTGTACATCACGGCGATGCGACGGCACATGTGCTGGATGACCGCCATGTCGTGGCTGATGAACAGGTAGCTGAGCTTGAACTCGGTCTGCAGGTCGCTGAGCAGGTTCAGGATTTGCGCCTGGATGCTGACGTCGAGTGCGCTTGTCGGCTCGTCGCACACGATGAACCGCGGCTTCAGCGACAGCGCCCGCGCGATGCCGATGCGCTGCTTCTGCCCGCCGCTGAACTCGTGCGGGTACCGGTCCGCGGCGGCCTTGGGCATGCCGCAGCGCTGCAGGATTTCTTCCACCTCGTGCCGCAACTGATCGCGGTTGGTGACGATGCCGTGGACCAGCAGCGGCTCGCTGATGATCGAGGCGATGCGCATGCGCGGGTTGAGCGACCCGCCGGGATCTTGGAAGATGATCTGCATCTGCCGCCGGAGTTGTCGCAACGCGTGCGGCCTGGCGCCCAGCACGTCCTGCCCGTCGAACGTCACGGTTCCACCTGAGACCGGGATCAGCCGCAGAATCGTGCGGCCGACGGTGGTCTTGCCGCAGCCGGATTCGCCGACGAGCCCGAGCGTCTCGCCGGGCATGACGTCAAACGAAACGCCGTCCACGGCTTTGTGATGGCCGACGGTGCGCTGGAGCAGGCCGCTGCGGATGGGGAAGTAGGTCTTGAGGTCGCGCACCGAGAGCAACGGCGCGCCAGCGTTCGGCGTCGTGCTCGCCGCTTGCGCCGGCAATGTCGCCACGCCTGGAGAACCCTTCGCCCCGCCCCCGTCTTCGCGTGTGTTGTCAGCCGCGCTGTGCATGGTCAAAGCGTAGTGGGCGCGAGCGAACGCGGCACTCGGCACGCCACTCATGAAGCCCGAAACCGCTCGGGCACAAAGCTCGCATCGCTCGCCTCGCCGACCGCCAAGCCGATCTGGAACTTCATGACCTCCGGCGCCACCGGCGGGCGATAGTCCAAGAGGCTCGCGCGGAGGGCGTCAACCGGCGACAGATTCTGCGTGCGCGAAGCGCGATAGACCTTGACGGCCAGAGCCTCCGCCGCGCCGGGCGTCAGGAGATCCGGCACGAGCGTGGGGGCAGAGCCCGCGCCTTGCACTGTGTCCGCTACGCCACTCGCTGGCACGCCGCCCGCCGACGCACCAGCAACTGTCTCCCGCCGCAGCGACTCGAACGCCGAAGCGTCCAGCGCCAGCCCGCGTTTTTTCAGCAGCGCCCGGATCAGCGCGAAGCCCGCCTCCGGCGTCGTCGTCGGGAACAGCGGCACCTTGACATCCACGCGTCCCGGGCGCTTCAGGTCTACTTCGATGAGGTCGGGCCGGCTGCTGGCCAGGACCCAGACGATCTTGCCGCGGTTGCGTGTGTTGCTCATCTCCTCGGCCATCATCGAGTACACGCGCCCGCCGACGCCGCTGTCGCCGCTCTCGCTGGTGCGCCGTCCCAGCGCTTGGTCGGCCTCGTCGATGAACACATAACACCGCCCCAGCGCGTGCAGCAGGCGGAAGATCGTCTCCAGATTCCCTTCCGTGCTGCCGACCCACTTATCGCGGAAGTTCTTGAGCTTGACCACCGGCACGCCCGCGCTGCCGGCCAGACACTCGACCATGTAGGTCTTGCCCGTGCCCACCGGCCCGCAGAACAGATAGCCCATCGGCATCGCGTTCAGGTCGTTCTGTCGCCAGAGCTGGATGTCCTGCATCAGCCACTGCTTGATGGCGTCCTGCCCGTGGAGGTCGTCCAGCGAGCGATCGGGCTGGATGAAATCGATGAGACCCTGCGTGTCCTTCTCAACAAGCTCGCGCTTCAGCGCCGCAAGATCACCCGGCGTGATCGTCTCACTGCGGTGCTGCTTGGTCTTGAGCATGCTCTCAACCGCCGACAGCGTCGCGCCCGTGAGTTGGGCCGCGGGTTGGTCGAGGGTCTGCGCAAAGCCTTCGAGCGCCTTGGGGAACGTCGGGGCCATCGCGACCAGCGCGTTCTGCAAGTCCGCTGTCCGCGGCAGCGGGATCTCCATCCTCGCCGCGCGCGGGTTGTTCACGATCAACGGGTGCAGCTCGCTGAGATTCTCCGTGATCAAGAACGTCGCCAGCGGATGGTCCGCGAGCGCCTGCTCGCTGGCCCAATCGCGGATGTTCAGCGCGAGCGCCGCGAGGTCGTACGACACGCCGCCGCGCACTGAGGGCACGATGAGGTTCGCCGAGCGAACAAATACGCCGACCTGCGTGCGCTTCTGCGTGAGTTTGTAGAGGTTCGACACGTACCGCAGATACTGCGTCAGCGCGTCGATCGCGCTCCGCGGTTCCTTCGGCAGCGTCCCGCCGCTGGCCTTGAACGCGGGCCATTGCTGGAACAGCTCGCCGCCCTTCTCAATCCGGATGCCGTTGCCGAGGTCATAACTCAGCACGACATCAAACCGCGGCAGCAGTGCCAGCGAGATGAACTCCGTCAGCGAGCCGAGTCGCTGCGACGACACGAGCGCGGCCGTCGCTCCACCCGTTGCGCTTGCCACCCCGCCCCCGGTGCCGACGCCCGTTCCGCTCGGCGTGGCCTGCGGGCTGATGCCCGAGGTCGAAGCCCCCGGCAGCAACACGCGATCATGCACGTTGCCGTAGAGAATGAACTGGCCCGACGCGCCCGATTCGTACTGCAAAATCAAATCCGTCGCCCACTTGGGCATCGGGGTCGGAGCGGGAGCGGCGGGCGATGGGGGGAGCGGGCGGTTCATGGGTGGGGGAAGGGATCGAGGGATCAAGGGATCAAGGGATCGAGGGATCGAGGTGCAGACCGATTCGGGCACGGGTGGCGACGCTGCGAGCTGATCGCTTCGGGAGGCGTCGATTCGTTCAGTTTCTCAGCGCCTGTTGGCCGGTACCGAAGGTTTGGTCGAGGTCGGCGATCGTGTCGCTGCGGGTGCCGTAGATGCTGGCGTCCATGAGCTGGCTGGCCAGTTCGATGTTCACATTGATCGCCGTGGGCGTGCTGCTCATGGTCGCCTCGTCGAGCGCGACATCGACCTGCGCTTCCACACGCCGCAGATCGCTATCGATCTCCGCGGCGGTCTGCCCACGGGCCGCGAGACTCTCCAGCCGCTTGTTGAGAAGGTCAAGCGTCGCCTGACGGCTCTGCCGCATAGCGGTTGACAGCTTGTCCGACAGCAGCTCCTTCTCGATCGATGACGCCTCCAGACGGAGTTGAGCGCCGTTGATTTCCTCCTGCCGGTTCGTCACCGCCTGCTTCGCGATCAACAGTTTGAGATAGATCCATTGCAACCGGTCCAGCGCCTCGCCGGTGGTCTGCATGGAAAAGTCGTCCGCCCCGGCGCGCCGGTGAAAATCGAGGACACGCTCGCAGCGCTGCATCAATCTCGCCAGACGGCGCCGGCGTTCTAGGTCCAGCGACGCGATGAGATCGGCGCGCTTGGCCAGGGCCGCGCCGCTGCCGCGTTGCTCTTCCAGCGCATCAACCAATCGCCGAAATCGGGGCGTGCTGGCGAGCACAAAGCAGAACGCCCCGATCAGCCCCACGCCCAGCGGCCACAAAAACGGCATCGCAAACCCCATTGCCAAGAACACCGTGGCGCTCAGCACATTCACCGGAAGCGCGCCAAGCCCCGGCACACGAGGCCTCACCAGAAACGCGGCTTTGAGATAGCGGTACATACTGGGGAGTGGTCAGTCGTCAGCGGTCAGTTTTCAGTCTTCAGGGGTCAGTCGTCAGTTTCGAAGCGTGGAGACCATCGCGCGCGGAATCTACCGTATCTGCATTTCTCTGCATCCCTCCGCTTGCGCCGCGGCCTCTGCGTACTCCGATTCGGGCACCCCGACGTCACACTTGGGGCTCACCCGATCCCTCAATTTCTTCCGCTCACGCTTGCGCCCGCTCGCCGCCCTCCATCTCGCCCGGGCCCATCGACTTGGTCGCCGGCGCTACGTTGGTCGTCGGCATGCCCGGCACCGAGATTCCCTCCGCCGCGGCGAAGTCCGCCAGCGCCTGATCCGCCAGCGCCTTCTGCTCCGCGTCCTTCAGGTACACCTCGCCCATGTTCATGCTGTCCTTGGCGACGCGCACGCGACCAGCCGCCTTTTCCTTCTCCTCGGTCACCATCTCATGCAGGCGGTTGAGGGTGTCGCCCGAGCCGCCGATCTGCGAGATCATGCCGCTGGCCATCTCGGTGAGCTCCGCCGTGGCCTTCTTGACCTTCAGATCGCCCAGGTCGCGCTGCAGCGATTCGATCTTCGCCTTGGCGGCGGAGATCGCGACGTCGCGCGCTTTGTTGAGGTCCTGATACGTCGTCTCCGCCTGCCCAAGCTGCGTGCGGTTTTCCGCCAGTTCGCGCTGGCACGACTGCAAACGCAGGGCGTATTGAGCCGCGGCGTCTCGATTGCCCACCTTCAGGTTTGCCGCGGTCTTGGCCCGCAGCTCGCGTTCCTCGTTCTCGAGTTTCTTCACCTGGTTCATCAGCCGTTCGCACAACCCGGCGTGCGACGCCAGCCCCTGGTTGTACTGCGCGATCTGCTTGCGGAGATTCTCCTTCTCCACCTCCAGCAGCGCCTCAGGATTGCGCCGCTCAAGGCCCGAAACAAACAGGCTGAGAAACCCGCGAACAAGATTGCTGATGCGCTTAAACACTCGAAGCTCCAATGTCAGTGGTCAGTGGTCAGTGGTCAATACTCGCGTGGTGAAGGACGGTCGCCTCGGTGGTGCGGTCTTCAGCCCGGAGGGCTGACGGAATGTAGCCGGATGTGAAGCGAGTCTTCGAGCGGAACCTCCGGACAAGCGGCCTCAAGATTGTCGCACCCCGGAGGGGTGCAGGAACCCGCAAAACCAGACCGCCCAATCCCATGCCCAATCCCCAGTGTCTTCCCGCTTCAGTTTCCCCGATTCCGTTGCCATCCGATCAGCAGGTTGTTCAGCACCTCCGGCCCGGGCTGCTCGCACACACCGGGAAGATCGACGCGAAGGCCGTAGGACTCCATCGTGGTGAACGCGGATTCCGGGGTTTTGATCGGCACCGCGACATTCGCGGGTCGGAAGCCGTGGACCAGCGCCTGGGCCTGCACGCGCTCGCTCATGAGGAAGTCGAGGAACGTTTGCGCCCCCGCGGCTTCTTGCTTGCTCGCTGTGCTCAAGATGTAGTACGGGTTGTCGTTCCACGCATTCCGCTCCGGGTAGACCACCCGCAGCTTGCCCCAGCGTCCCTCGGCGTTCTTCACATAGTCAATCGCGTTCGCCTCGTACACGAACAAGACGTCGTACGTTGACGGCCCCCGCTGCACCATCTCCTCCATCATCTTGCCCGTCGAGTTGGACAGCCCCGTCACCGCTCGCTGGAGCGTGTTGGCCCACTCGCTGAACTTCGGCTCGGTGATATCACCCAGCGTGAGCCCCGCGTTCTTCTGGTGGAAGTCATACGCCAGCAGCACCAGCGTCATGAGGCCACTGTTGCTCTGGTTGGGGTGCGTGTGGCCGAACTTGAAATAGCCCCACTCGGGCTTGCTCGCGATGGCGGTCCAGCCGCCGCGCTCGCTGAGGGCTTGTGAGATGGTGCGGAAGTTGAGTGCCTTGTACTTCTCGATGAACGCGTTGTAGCGTTCCTCCCACATCACGAACACCATCGGCGTTAGCGCGAGCAGCTCTTTCTTGGCGATCGGCGACTGCCCCGAGTGCTTTATCTGCCAGTCGGTGACCAGGTTCGCTTCGTACAGCGAGCTCGCGGGCGCCCAGACCGTGATCGGGGTCTCGCCCTTGACGATTGCCTGCGCACCCTCGATCGAGCCCATCGGCAGCAGCTTGACGCCGACCTTCGCGCCCGCCGGGGTCTTCTGAAACTCTTCCGCCGCCCATGTGAGCCAGCGCCGTTTCTCGGTGCCGTAGGCGATGCTGATGGTCACGCTGGGGGCCGTCGCGTTCGCGCGAACGGGCTCGGTCGATCCACCACCCTCCGGCGTGGTCGCCGGGTTCGTCCCCGTGCCGTTGCCACCGGACGGCGTGACCGTCGCGCTTCCGCCCGTGCCGGGGCGCGTGTAGACCCACAGCGCGTACGCGCCGGCGAAGCACGCGCCGATGAACAGCAGCACGAACAGCTTGCCCAGGATCGTCAACTTCGGTTCATCAGCCATGGTGCAAAGGCTTCCATTGAGAGGCGTGCGTCACGAACAGCGATCAGAAGAACGTCGCGATTTCCTTGAAGACCGTGCGGATGTTCTGCGGCGTGCCCTTATAGAACTTTGCCTGCGTCACCTTGGCGATCTCTTCGAGCTGCTTGAAGTTCGCCTCGTTGCCGTAGCCGATGGTAAAAATGCGGATTGAGCGCCGTTCCTCGTCGCTGCGCACTTCTTCGAGAAGCTGTGTGATGGTCTTGCGGCTGTCGGTGTCCTCGCCGTCGGTCAGCACCACGATCGCGGCGATCCGGTCCGGCTGCTGACGCTGCTGCAAGTGGGCAAACGCGCTGGAAACCGAGTCGAAAAGGGCGGTGCCGCCGTCGGCGACGAGCGACGCGGATTGTTGCGAAAGCTTGGCTCGGTCGTCTTTCAGCCGGACTTCTTCCGCCAGCCAGACCTGGCGATTGCTGAAGGTGAGAAAGCTGAAGCGGTCTTCGTCGCCGAGCATCTCGATCAGTTGCTGGGCGCCGGCCCGGGCGTTCTGAATCCGCTGGTCCTTCTTCATGCTGCCGCTGGTGTCCATGACCAGTACAACGTGGCTCTTTTTCTTGTGGACGCGCCAAGACTCGATGACGCTGTTGATGACGTCAGCCGAGGGGGTCTGGAGCGTCGTCTTGGGCTCGGCCGGGTTGACGCCGTTGGCGATTGTAAAGGGTTCGCCAAGCGAAATTGACACGTCGCTAGGACGGAATCCGAACGCCATGGCCGCCTGCTGCTGCTCGCGCTCCAGCAGGTACGCGATGTACGTCTTCGCGGCGTCCTTGTGCTCCGGCGTCACCCACGGACGGTTGATGATGCCGACCGGGTGCTCGCTCCAGAATGTTCCCTCTTTGGGGTAGATCGCGACGATGGGGAACGGCAGGGTGTACTTCGTCGTGTCCGCAGACTCGATCACAACGCTCTCATAGAGGACTGCGGCGGAGAGGAACTCCGGGCCTGAGGAGAACATTTTTCGGCCGAAGAAGCCGGTGGACTCGCCGTAGTGGACGATGCCGCGTTGCACGTCGGACATGAGGTCGGTGACGGGCTGCGACTGCACGTCGGCGACGGTGAGATCGTTGACCTTTTTGGCCCCGGCGTAGGCCTGGGCGATCACGGCCATGAGGCCCGAGTTGCTGTACTCCGGGTGCGTGTGGCCGAACTTGAAGCGGCCCCACTGGGGGAATCCATAGCTCGCCCAGCCCTGCTCAGACTTCGTCAGGTTGATGATCTCGGCCCAGCCGATGGGCTTGCCGGGCCATCCCAATGCCTCGGCCATGGGCTTCCACATCGCGATGACGACCGGGGAAAGCACGAGGTCCTGCGTCGATTCCACCAGCGGGCCGCCGGTGGCGGCTTGGCTGCGGGCGTTGGCGAGCTTGATGAAGGCACCGGAGGCCGGGCTGATGAGGTGAGCCTTGAGGCGTTCGGAGAGGGGTTCTTCGACGGTCTCGCCGCTGCCCATGGCCATCAGCTTGACGACGATCGGCTTGCCCGAGGTGCTCTTGCGCTGGTCCGCGTTGAACCGCTTGGTGACATCCTCCAGCCAGAGTTTTTTCTCTGAGCCGTACGGGAAGATGAGTTCGAGCGCGCCCGCGGGGGTGGGGGGGTCGTCGGATCGCGGGGTGGCGCGAGCGGAGTTTGAGCCCGCCCCGGGAGCCGTCGTCGCGGCGGGGCCGGGCTTGGATTCCTCGCAGCCCTTGATCGGGACAATCGCCACGGCGGCGACAAGGAGCCACATCCAGTACTTGGACGTCAAGATGACGACGTCCAAGCGGACAGCGCGGGCAAATCGTGAGCGCAGGATCTTCTTCACGCCATCACCTCCCGAGTGCTTCGTGCGAACGCGCACCAGCGGTGTCATCGTATCAGATCCAACGCCGGCGCGGCGGCAGCGCAGCGACGGCACTCGGTGATCAATGTGATGAGAAACGCGACTGAACGCGGAAATACTCTGCGACGAACAGCGCCCGATGTCTTTATACTGAACACGCTGGCGGCGTGGCGCCTTGAATGGCCGACGCGGGGGTCGGGGGAGCGCGGGGGCTCGGGTGAGAGATCTGTCGGGTTGGGGTTGAGAGAGCGCGGGCCGCGAGGGCGGTGTGGTTTGGATCAACGGGTACGCGGCGCCGCGATCGCACGCGAGCGGGCCAGCCGGAGAATGCCATGACGCAGAGCGTTTCGAACGTGTCCACCGGCTCAATCAACGGCGTGGCGGGCGGGCATGGGCAGCCGCGCGGGCCGGGACTGGCATTGGCGACGCGCGTGCGTGAGCGCGTGGGCAAGACTGTGGTGGGCCAGGAGAAAGCCGTCGAGTCGATCTTGATCGCGCTGCTCACTGGCGGCCATTTGCTCTTGCAGGGCGTGCCCGGGCTGGCGAAGACGCTTCTGGTGCAGGCGGTGGCGAAGGCGATTGATCTGAGCTTCGGACGCGTGCAGTTCACGATTGACTTGCTGCCGTCGGACATCGTGGGCGCGGAGATCTTGGACGAGAAGACGCGCGAGTTCCGACTGCACAAGGGGCCGATCTTTACCAACTTGTTGCTGGCGGACGAGATCAACCGCGCGACGCCGAAGGTGCAGTCGGCGCTGCTGGAGGCGATGCAGGAGCGGCGCGTGACGGTGGGCAACGGCACGCTGGCGCTTCCGGTGCCGTTCCTGGTGATCGCGACGCAGAACCCGATCGAGCAGGCCGGCACCTTTGAGTTGCCCGAGGCGCAGCTTGACCGATTCATGATCTGTCAGCGGCTGGATTACCCGACGCCTGATGATGAATCCGAGGTGCTGCGGCGCTCGCTGGGTTACGGGTTGCATCGCGCGACGGTACAAAGCGTCGCGGCGAGCAACGGCGTGAATCATCAGGGCGATGGCGACGGAACGAGAGCGGAGGGCGCGGTGCCGCGGAGCGCGTTTGATTCGATCTCGGATCGCGCGGAGCTTCACCTTGGCGATCTGACGGAGGCGATGGAGCAGGTGCAGCGCGTGCACGTTTCGGACGTGTTCGTGCGGCATTGCGTGGAGCTTGTCGGCGCGACGCGCCGGCATGCGGAGATCGAGCTGGGTTGCTCGCCTCGAGCGGGAATCGCGCTGGTGCAGGCGGCGCGGGCGCGGGCGTATATCCACGGGCGCGACTTTGTCGGGACGGAGGATCTGTTTGCGCTGGCCGAGGGCGTGATGCTGCACCGGCTGCGGATGAGCTACGACGCGATGGCGCGCGGGCGCAAGGCGCGCGATGTGCTGAACGAGTTGCTGGACCCGGCGCGGCTGTAGCACTTCAAGTTGGATTTGAGGTCATCGGAATAGAGAACCCAAGGCCCCTCTCGGAGAGAGTGCTACTCGGAAGCAACTACCCAAGATGATGCAGGCGCACGCGGAAAACGTGAGGTTGCTGGCTCAGCCGGGGCATCTGAGCGCCGGGCGGTTTCACCTGGTCGCGCGCAAGATCGCCGACGAGCTGACCTATGGCACCGATCCCTCGCGATTCCACGGCACGGGCATCGACTATGCGCAGAGCCGGCCGATGAATGTCGGCGACTCGGTACGCTCGATCGACTGGCGCGTCACGGCCCGCACCGGGCGGCTGCATGTGAAGGACTATGAGGCGAGCAAGCGGCTGGGTGTGCATGTGCTTGTGGACACGTCGGCATCGATGAACGTGCGGTCGACGCTGTTGAGCAAGCATGATGTAGCGGTGTGGGCGGCTGCGGTGGTGGCGCAGCTTGCGCTGAATCGCCGGAGCCCGGTGTCGATTGAGAGTTGCGGCGAGCGTGCCGTGGGCGTGAAGCCGACAAGCTCACGATCCCAGGTGACGCAGTGGATCGAGTCGCTCCGCAGCGGGACTATGAGCGAGCGGACGCGCCTCGTCGCAGCGGTGCGGCGCGTGGAGGCGCTGGCCCGCCATCGATCGATCGTGGTGATCATCAGCGATCTGTATGAAGAAGGGTCGCTCGAAGCGATCAAGCGGCTGGCCCAGCGGCACGATGTGATTGTCCTGCGCACGCTGGACCCGGCGGAGCGTGGCGGTTTGCGCGCCGGGTTCGTGCGCGTGGGTGATGCGGAAGCGGGCGAGGCAGGGTTCGTGTCCACCGGGCGGCAGCGGTGGTTTGGGGATGAGGACGCGGGCGCGGGGCTTGACGAGCCGGTGGAACTGAGCGGCGCGGGCGTGGATGTCGCGGTCCTGGCGACGGATCGGCCGATTCTTGCCGCGATGCGGCGCGTGCTGAATGCGAAGCGCGGACCGACCAGGAGTGAGCGGTGAACGCGCGTGGCGTGCAACTTGAGGCAGGACGCGGGCGCGGTTCGTGCTGCGTTCAATCGCTGCGCGTTGGTGTGATACTTGTGGTGATGGGCGCGGGTGTTATTGGGTTCGCGCAGGTGGAGCCGCGTGCGATCGCGAACGTGACGCCGGGCGGCGTGCCGGTGCCGGTGGTCACGCCCGCGACGCCGGGCGTCTCCCCAGACGGGAAGCCGGCGGCGGGCGTGGCGGCGACGGCCGAGCCGACGCCGGTGGGGATCGAGGGGCGGCACATTCTGCGGGTGACTGGGACGCGGGCGGGGTCGGTGATGCTGGCGCCGGTGGGAGAGCGGCCGTCAATGCTGGTGCGGATTGCCAGCGCGCAGCGTGAGGGCGACGCGATGCTCTACGATCTGCGGTATGTCGGGCGGCGGGCCGGCGAGTTTGATCTGCGTGAGGCTCTGCAGTATGTCGATGGTTCGGGGCTGAGCGATGTTGAGCCGGCGAAGGTCGCGATCAAGTCGGTGATCCCGGACGATCACGATCTGTTGATGGTGGAACTCGCGAGCAAGACGCCGAGCATGACGCCGCTGTACACGCTTGGGCTGTTGGCGGCAGCGGTGTTGTGGTTGGTGCCGTTGGTGGTGTTGCTGGCGCGGTGGATCGCGCGCCTGCGTGCGAATCGGCCCGGGGTGGTCACGCCGCCGGTGAGCCTGTGGGATCTGTTGCGGCCGCTGCTTGAGAAAGCGGCGCGGGGCGAGCTGACCGTCCAAGAGCGTGCGCGGCTGGAAATGCTGGCGCTCGGCGCATGGATCGAGCGGCTGGGCCTGAAGCACGAACGGCACACGACGGTGATGGAAAAGTTGCGGGCACACCCGGGCGCGAGCGCCGCGGTGGATGTGCTCAACGGTTGGCTGCACGCGCGCGAGCCGGACGTGAGTGGGCTGCGTGAGCAACTGCATTTGCTGGCGCCGCCGGGGATGCGGGCGGCGGGGAGTTCGAGCGCGGGGGCTGGAAGTGTCGCAGCCAGCGCGGGCGCGACGGTGGTCGGCGCGGGCGTCAGCAGCGGAGGTGCCGCGTGAGCTTTGCACACCTGTGGGTGCTGGCGTTTCTGATCATCCCCGCGGCGATGGCGGTCGCGGAGCTGGGCGGTCTGGTGGGCGGGCGACGCGTCGCGCTACCGCTGGATCGTGCGTCGCGCCGGTCCCGCCCGGTGCTCAGCGGGTTGCTCCGCGTCGCGGGGCTGCTGCCAGCGGCGGTGCTGGCGGTGGTGATTCTGATTCTGGCGGGGCCGCAGGTGGTGAACCCGCCGAAAGAGGTGCGGTCGCTGACGAATATCGAGATCGTGCTGGACGTCTCGGGCTCGATGTCGGCGCGGTTTCCGTCGGGCAAGGCGGACGCGACGCGCTACACGGCGGCGATGGACGCGATCACGGAGTTTGCATCAAAGCGCACCGGCGACGCGGCCGGGCTGACGATCTTTGGGAACGAGGTGCTGCGGTGGCTTCCCTTGACGAAGGACTTGAACGCGATCAAGAACGCGGCGCCGTTTGTGGACCCGAGCAAGGTGCCGCGGGAACTGGGTGGCACGCGCGTGGCCCATGCAGTGAAGTACGCGCACAAGGTGCTGGTGAACCAGCCGACAGGCGACCGGCTGATCGTGCTCCTGACCGACGGCGAGTCGCCAGACCTGATGGGCGGCGCGGGGGTTGAGCTGGCGCAGCAACTGAAGGCGGACGGGATCGTCGTATACGCGATCAACGTCGGCGGCGGGCAGGCGCCGCAGGGGCTCGCGGATATTGCGGTGCCCACCGGCGGCGGGGTGTTCAATGCGACGAGCGCCGGCACGCTGTCGGGTGTGTTCTCGCATATTGATGCGATGCAGCCTGCGAAGGTGAAGCTTGGGGCGTCGGAGGTGGTGACGAACGCGAGCCCGTTTGTGATCGCGGCGATGGCGCTGCTGGGGCTGCATCAGGTGTGTTTGTTTGGTCTGCGGTTCACGCCGTGGTGATCGGGGTCGGGTCTTTCGGTCGTTGGATAGTCACGCATGCTGGACATGACGCACATCGTGATCGCGGTCTTGGCCACGCTGGCGTGTGCGCTGGCAGAGTGGCTGCACGCGCGACGGTCGGCGCGGGTCGGAGTGCTGGCGTTCGCCGGCGCGGGCGGGACGAGCACGCGGCGGGAGTGGGTGGTGCTGGCCCCGGCGCTGCGGGCGCTTGGGTGCGGCGTGCTGGTCTTCGGGCTGCTCACGGTCCTGGCGACGGACGGACAGGCGACGACGACCGCCGACGCGTCGGTCAAGCGCCCGGCCGACAAGCACGTAGTCATCGCGATGGACGTTTCTCCCAGCATGTTTCTGATCAAGGACGCGGGGCCCGGTGGCAAGCAATCGCGGCGCGAGCGGGCCCGCGATGTGCTGGAGTCCACGCTGCGTCGGCTGGACCTCATGCGCACGCGTGTGAGCGTGGTGGCGTTCTGGGAGAGCGCGAAGCCGGTGGTGATCGACACGTTTGACATGAACATCGTGACGAACGTGATCGGCGACCTGCCGCTGCATTACGCGTTCAAGGGGCCGAAGACGGACCTGAACGCGGGCGTACGCGAGGCGGTGCGATTGGCGACGCCTTGGAACCCCGGCTCGACCACGCTCATCGTGATCTCCGACGGCGGGGACAGCGTCGCGGGCTCGGCGCTGTCGTCGCTGCCGCCGGCGATCGCGGATGTGCTGGTCGTGGGCGTGGGCGATCCGTTTCGCTCAAGCCCGGTGGGGCAGTCGATGAGCCGGCAGGATCGCGAATCACTCAACACGCTGGCGGTGCGGACGCGCGGGCAGTATGTCGACGCGAACACGCGCCACTTGCCGAGCAACACGCTGCGCTCGCTGCGGATGCTGATGATGACCGAGCAGGACCGCGTGGCGCTGCGAACGATCGGGCTGATCTGCTGCGGGATCGGCGCGGGGCTCGTCGCGGGCGTGCCGCTGGCGCTGGCGGCGTTTGGTGCAGCGCGGCGGGCACGAACAGCAGGGCCACATGGCACATTCGGACGGGGCGAGTCGGCACGTTCTGGCAATGAGCGATTGCGGCGAGGCCAGGTTTCGGAGGTCGCGGCAGGTGTGTGATGGCCCGGTGGCGGCTGAATCGAAGTCGAAACAGATCGGTCCTCGAAAGCGAGTTGTCGGTGTTTCGTGATGAAGGAGATCGGTCATGAGCGTGAAGCGGACGATGTTGTGGGCGGCATGGGGGTTGGTGCCGCTGGCGGCGTTGGTGGTGCATGCGGGGCCGGGTCAGGCGTTGTGGTCGAGGGACACCGCCGCGAGTGTGCTGCGCGATGCGAAGGTCGCGGAAGCGAACGAGGAGTGGAAGGAAGCCGCGGCGAAGTACGCGCACGCGCGACAGCTCCTGCCGGCGGATGAGCTGCGATTGGTGGCAGAGCTGTCTCTAGCTGAGGCCCGGGCGACGGCGTGGTCGGGCGATCTGCTCGCGGCGGGCGTGCAGCTTGAGACGTTGCTGGGTCAGCAGATCGACGAAAAGAGCGAGCCGGTTGCGCCGGACTTTGTCAAACGCGTGCGCGCGGAGCTTGCCTCCACGGCGTACGCGACCGCGTGGGCGCTGCGTGTTGAGGGGGCGCCGCGTCAGGAGTGGGGGCCGGAGTCGGAGCTTGCGCGGCAGCAGTATCGATTGCTCGCGGAGAACGCGGTGGAGAGCCGCGATGAGATGGCGCAGGTGATGAAGGAGAACCTCGAGGCGGTGATCCGCTTTCAGGACATTGACGAGTCGCAGCTCCAGAAGATGGAGCAGCCGGGCCAGTGCCAGAACAGCAAGCCGGGCTTGCGCCAGGGCAAGCGCAGCCAGAGCATGAGCAAGGGCAAGCAGCCCAAGCCGCAGGACGCGCGTGACAAGATCAATCAGGGCGGCGGCGAGAACCCGTTTGATCCGAAGGGGTCGTGATGGGGAGGCGGAAGGCGTACGGCCTGTGGCGTGAGGCGAGAGATGTCAGACGTGACAAGTCAGATTCACCCGGTTGCCGCGGGGCTGTGTGGTGGGGTTCGGGGTTGTTGCCGTTCAGGAGCGTGACGATGCGGATGCGAATGGTGATCTCGGCGGCGGTGTTGCTGGCGGTGTGCGGGCTGAGCGCGGGCGTGTCCGCGCAGTCGTTCACGGGCTTGTCCCCGTCGATGATGCGGATGGGCGGCATCGACTCGTACGAAGGTGAGGGCGACGAGCCCGGCTTGGAAGAGATGATGGGGATGCCGGGGCGCGCCGGCCCGGGTGAGAAGCCCCTTGTGTTCAAGACGGACCTGGGCAAGCGTCTGCAGCGCTTGGACTTCACACGCAACCCGCAGACGATCCTCGCCGCTCGCGTGACCCTCGCGGCGGAGAAGCGCGAGCGCCGCTTGATCGCGGCCGGGGTGTTGCCAGATCCTGATGCGCCCGCGCCGGGCGACAAGACCGCGGGCGAGAAATCGGGTCCGAGCGCGCCCGGTGCGCCAGCAGCCGGTGCGATGCCCGCGGGCGATGGCCCGACGATCGCGCCGCCGGCGGATTTGCCACTGGGCGAGATGGATCCGGACTTTGTCGGCCCGCCTTCGACGCCGTCAGGGAGTGCGACCGGCGGCGGTGCGCCGGGCGTGCCGGAGCTCAAGCTGCCGGCGAACGTGCAGATGCCCGAGGGCGTCATGGAGCGCCTGCGCGCGATGGCGGCCGCAGCGGCGGGCGAAGCGGGTGACATCGGTGGCGAGGGCGATGGCGGCGACGAAGGCGACGGTGAAGCGCCGATGGGCATGGGTGGGCCCGGAGGTCCGGGCGGGCGTGCGATGTCGCCTGAGCAGCGCGCGGCGAAGGCCGCGGCGGCAAAGAAGCTCGCGAAGAAGGCCGAGCAGTTCCGCTTGGCGGTCGTCGCGGGTGATTGGGCGGGCGTGCGTGAGTTCATCATCGCGGAGGGGGGCGAGGACAAAGAGGCGATCTACGCTCACTTGCTGAACTCACTGGTGGCGATGGATCAGGCGATCACGCCGGACGAGGTGCTCGTGGTCTCGACGCTCGCGCCCGGTGAGTTGAACGAGAAACTGATTACGAAGCTCGGCGTCATGCTCAAGGCGACGACGCAGCGCGGCTCGCAGGCCTCGGCGGTGGCGGCGGAGATCAAGCGAGGGACGATGCACTTCGGCGGGGCTGAGCCGGGCAAGCGGAAGAACGCCGCGACGCTGCTGGTGGCGGCGGGGTTGCCGATCCAGGCGCAGGAGTATTTGCCGCCATTGGAGCAGGCGCGACAGAGCAAGGACCCGGAGTTGCTAAATCTGTACGCAGTGTACTTTGACGCGTTGAGCAAGACAAAGCAGGGCAAGGAGCGCGAGGACGCGATCGACCAGGGTTGGAAGGTGACGATGGAAGTCATGCGATTGGAGAAAGCGACAACGGACCAGCGGTCCAGCGCGCTCTCGCACGCGATGGCGTTCCTCGCCGATGTCGCGGTGCCCGAGGGCGACGCGTTCCTCAAGCAGATCTTCCAGGACGAGCCCGACCTTGGATGGAAGGCGGTGGACGAGATCAGCAAGCGGTCGCGCATGCTGCGGCAGCGCAACGCCAAGGGCGAGGAGCGTCTGCGGGCGCTGCTGGCGGCCAAGCGTCTGGGCGGCGCGGTGCTCGGGCTTGAGCCGGAGAAGACCGCGACGTGGCGCACGGGCATGAACCTGCTGACGATGTTGATTCTGGAAGAGGCGGAAGCGACGAAACGCGGTGCCGCGATGGGGCGCGCGGGCGGCGAGGGCGAGGATGGATACAACCCATACGGCGGTTACAACCCGTATGGGCAGGGGCCGGGCGGGCAGCAGAACCGCCCGCAGTTCATCGCGGCGGACCAGTTGAACACGGCGCTGCCGCCTCCGGCGTGGCTGGGCGTGATTGATCCGGGCCTCGCGGCGAAGCTGGAACTGATGGTCGCGGGCACGAACGCGGCGTCGGGCGAAACTGAGGGCGTGATCGCGATGATCCGCCCGGTGGTCGCGGTTGATCGTGAGCGGGCGCAGAAGCTCGGCAACGCGATCGTCGCGGCGTGGCCGCAGTACGCGCGAAAGGGCGCGACGCCGTTTGGCGGTGCCGGCGGCGGGCGGGCTGCGATGTATCGCTACGGCATGTACGGCGGGTACAACCCGTATGGCTACGGCTATGGCGGGTATGACGGGGCGGTGCCGCTGACGCGGGCGCGACAGGAGCGGACGCTCGGGCAGTTGAAGGAGACGCTCGCGGCGTTGTCGTCGCTGGGGCTGGATTCGTTCGGGGCGCAGCCGCTGGTGGACGCGTTCGCGGCGAGTCACTCGGACGCCGAGGCGTACGCACGAGCGGATATCGAGGCGGTCTTCGGCTCGCTTGACACGATGAACGCCGACGTGCGATCAACGCTGGCGCGGAACATGCGAGAGCGGCTGGCGGGTGCGTGGCGGCAGCCGCAGATCCAGCAACAGGCGGGAACAAAACGCACGGACAAGCAGTTGAGCGAAATGGTGCGCCAGGGATACGCGACCGCGATCGCGCTGGCGGAGGCTTGGGGGAACGCGGAGCCGCGCTCATGGGAAGCACGCCAGACGCGGGGCGATCTGCACTATGACCTGAGCGAGTTCCTGTACGGGCAGAAGGCCGAGACGCCGGTGTACACCGCGGAGCGCCAAGCGGCGTTCGCGGCGTACGACGAGAGCGCGGCGCTGTACACCGAGGCGCTCGCGGCGGGAACCGCCAAGCCCTCGGCGCGTGTGTTCTCGCAGTGGTTCAGTAGCGCGCTGGGGGCCAGCGATCTGGCGCAGCTCACGCGCCAGGACGAGGTTGATAACGCGCAGATCGACGCAGTCATCGGCGCGATCAACGAGCTGGGGGGCGAAGAGGCCAAGAAGCACCTGGGGCTCTTCGCGCAGGAGATCACGCGATCAATGGCATCCATGAACCCGGAGCTGAAGGCGCGGTTTGTGCGAGCCGCGGCGCGGGTGTTTGGTGACAGCCCCGAGGGCAAGGACGCGCGGGCGCTGCTTGAGTACTACAACGACCTGACGAAAGAAATCCAGCTCTCGATCACGGTTGACGGCGGGACCAACGTCGCATCTGGCCAGCCATTTGGAGCTCAGCTTGCGGTGTGGTGTACGCGCGCGGTCTCGCGCGAGAGCGGGACGTTCGCGAAGTATCTGACGAACGAGTACTACAACCCGATGACCGGGCAGCAGGTGTCGTACAAGGACGAGTTGGAGAAGAAGCTGCGCGAGAAGCTCAGCGAGAAGTTCGACGTGCAGTCGATCACGTTTCACAAGCCGACGGTGCAGCCGATGGGCATCGAGCGCAAGGGCTGGGAGCAGTACCCGCTGGCGTATCTCGTGCTGAAGGTGCGCGACGCGAGTGTGGACCGCATCCCGCCGGTGCAGATGGACATGGATTTCTCTGACGGTCAGGGTCAGGTGATTCTGCCGATCGTGAGCGAGGAAGTGCTCATCGATGCACGCGGGCAGCAGGCGTCGCGCACGACGCTCACCGACGCGACGGTTGATCAGGTACTAGACGAGCGCGACGCGATGGTCGCGGCCGAGAGCAGCGGGAACGCTCGCGCGATCGGTGAAGCTGCGGGCAAGCCGAGCGAGACAGTCTCCAGCATGCGGCTGGAGATCCGCGCCAAGGGCAAGGGCTTGGTGCAGTCGCTCGATCAGGTCGTTGATCTCGCGTCGATGTCGGGTGTGAAGGTCGATCGCGTGGACGATCAGGGTCTGAATATCGCGGACCTGGATACCTCGGGCGAGGGCGTGCTGCCCGTCAGTGAGCGGGTGTGGACGCTGCATCTGTCGCCGGTGGCGGGCCAGAGCGAGTTCCGGTTCCCGAAGCTGGTTGATGCCAAGGCCAAGGGCACGCTGAAGCGATACGCGGACGCGGACATTGTCGAGGCGACGCCGACGATCGCGATGGCCGCTGTGGGTGGCGGGAGCGGCGGGTGGATCGCGTACGGCGTGCTCGGGCTGGTGCTGATCGGCGGCGGCGCGGCGTGGGCGCTGACGCGCTCGCGCACGCGTGCCGAGGGCGTGAGCGAGCCGGCGCGGTTTCGCGTGCCGGAGAGCCTGACGCCGTTCTCCGCCGTCGCGACGCTGCGGCGGATCGAGACGACGACGGAAGCCGCGTTGACCGGTGAGCAGCGCCGCGAGCTCACGACGGTCATTGGCGACTTGGAGGCGAAGTATTTCGGGCCGGGCTCGGTCGAACGCGACGTGCGCACGGCGGAGCTGCGCACGATCGTGCAGGGCTGGGTCGATCGCGCGGGAAAGGGTCGATGAGGTCGTTCAGCGTGAGGCGGCGTGTGCGCGGCGGGAAGTTGCTCGCGATGACCGCTGCAAGCGTGGCGGTGGTCGGCGCTTTCGTGACGAGCGTGCCAGTTGCGAGAGCGGCAAAGCTGGCGAGCAATGAAGTCCCTCCCGGGGCACTGGCGACGGTGAGCGTGCCGGCGCGTCCGCGTGGCGGCTTCAACGAGGCGCGGACGCGGGAGCTGTTCGACGTGGTCGCGTCGCTGGTGCGAAGTCGCGGGGCCGATGGTTCGGCCGTGCGCGACGTGTTCGGTCTGCTGCGGTTGATGGTGGAGGACGAGACGCCGGTGCGTTCGATGTCGCTGACGTCGCTGCGGGCCAGCGATGACGGTGCGCGACACGCGTGGTCGCTTGTGCTGCTGACACAAGGGGGCGTTCCGTCGGATGCGTTTGCGCAACTGGACCTGAGCGCCCGCGACGGGCTCGCTCGCTCAGTGCGATCATCCGCTCCCGGTGGCGAGCTGATCGACATCAACTGTGCAACGGACGCTGCGGCGAACGCTCTCCGGTCGCCAGCGTGGGGCGAGATTCCGAGTGTGTGGCCTGCGCATGACGCGGCGCTGGCGCGGGCCAAGCCGGCGATCACGGGGCGGACGGCGCTGGACGTGCGTGTGGATCTGTCGGCGCTTCGCCGCGCTGCACCGGGGCTCTTCTTCGCTCCACCGTCGCTGGATCCGGCGGGTGAGGGGGCGGGCTCGCGCGCCCACGGTGTCCTTCGTGCGCTGGGCCTAGGCAGCGCTCGGGCCGTGGGGATTCGCGCCACGCGCGTGCCCGCGGCGGAGGTGCGCATCGCTGACCTTCGCGGCGTGAGCGATGCCGCTCGCGGCGCCGTGTATCCCGGTCCTGACCTGGTGCGCGTTGATCTGACGCATTCGTCGCGTGCCAGCGGGCTGAACGAGGCCGGGCTCGTGCCGATCGCGCTCGGCTACTGGCCTCGTGAACTGACGACGCTGCCGCCGACCGATGCGCCGTGGGCGATGGTGATTCGGTGCGATCAGGGCGGGCCGGGGATGAGCGAGTTTGGCAGCGGGGTGGTCGGCTGGTCGCGCTGGCTGAGCGGTGTGTGGCTGGCGATGACGCCCGCGGGAGAGCGGGGCGAGGTGTTGCGGGCGCTGAGTGCGTGGCAGCCGCGTGGCGGCGGCGCGATTCGAACGGTGTCGCAAACGATGGGGCGGTGGGCGGTGGCTTGGCCATTGGCGAAGGATGGCTTGGGGGACGTGCGCCCTGGTGAGATTCAACTCGCGGCGGCATGCCCCCTGCGCACGCCCGCAAACATGGCCAATGCCTCCGAAGCAATGACAAAGCTCGGAGCGTCGGTGGATGCCGAGGCGATCGCGCCCGGCGACGGTTTGCTGGCCGGGTGGTCGGTGCGATGGAGCGTGACCGGCACGACGCCGGAGACGAAGGTGGTGTGGACGGCCGCGGCAGGCGTGTTCGCGCGTGACGAAACGCACGCGGAGATGTACGTCGCGACGCTCCAGATTGGCGCAAACGAGGCGCCGGGCGCGGTGCTTCGACGTGCAAGGAACGGTACGCGGCCAATGCCGGCGGCGAAGCAGGGAGACCACGACGCTGGAGCTCCCGCCCCGGGCGGAGGTCGCCGATGACCTCCGATCACGCGGCGTGGGCTTCGTCGTCCAGCACCTCAACCTCAAGCGGCTCGGCGTTCGCGGCATCATGAGCGTACACGGCGTCATGGAGATCCGACGTCTTCTCGCGGCTTGGCAGGCGCTCCATGATCTCTTTCATCCGACGGTCGTATTCGCCACGAAGCTTGTCGCAGCTCGCCTGCAGCGCGGTCAAACGTTCGTGCTCACGCAGGAGCGTCGCCAGAACGTGGGCGCAGCAGAACATGGTGGTCAGCCCGATCGCGCCGATCACGAGCCAAGTTTCGAGGCTGAGCGGTGTCATACTGCCGGACTGGATCGGTTGAAACCTGGGCGCCCTGAAGTTCGTAGAATGATCGCATGATGCATCACGGGCGGGGAACTTGGTTATCGGAAGCAGCGACGCTGGGCGGCCGCCTTGCGCTCCTGCGAGTGTTCGTTGCGGGGCTCTTGCTCGCGTTGCTGGCGCCGGTGGGCGTGCGGGCGCAGGTGCTGGATCCCGGCGAGGTGAAGATCCAGGGCGTCGCGATGGGCCTGGGCAATCGCCCGCGCCCCGGTGATTGGATCGGGCTGCAACTGCAGATCACCGAGACCTCGCCCGCGCCGCGCGAGATCATCGTGCAGTGGGCGGTCAAGGACTCTGACGGCGACACGGCGCAGTATCGACGGGCCGTGACGACGAACCCGGGTGTCAAACAGAATGTCTGGATCTATGGGCGGCTGCCGTTCCGATACTCCGCCGGCGGCGATGTGCTGATCGAGGCGTACGCCGCGGGGGCTGATGGCGAAACCGAAGCGCGCGATCAGCCGGTGACGTCGCCCAGCGCGATCGGCCGGTTGCTCGGGCGCGTGCAGCTCCCGCTCCGGAGCGATCAGGAGACACCGGTCACCAGCGGCCAGATCGCCATCGTCGGACGTCAGGTGGCGGGGCTCGATCTGTACGCCGTGACGTCTCAGGCAGGGCGAGCGCTGCCCAAGGGCCACGAGCCGGCGATGCTGCTGGATGGCTTGCGCGTCGCGGATCTGCCGGACCGCTGGATGGGCCTCTCGTCCGCCAGCACGCTGGTGTGGACGGGCAACACCGGCGACCTTGATCCGGCGACGTTGACCGACGCGCAGGCTCAAGCCATTCGCGAATGGGTGATGCGCGGCGGGCACTTCATCGTCGTGCTTCCGAACGTGGGCCAAAACTGGACCACCACGGGCGCGAAGCTGCTGGACATGATGCCGCGCGTGACGGTGGAGCGGCGCGAGCAGGTGAACCTCGCCGACTATCAGTTTCTGTTCCGCGATGTGGAGCAGGCGAAGCAGCGGGCGCGGCTGCCCTCGTCGGCGTCGATGCATGTGTTCACGCCGGAGGCCGGCGCCAAGCCCGGCGAGGGCGTGATCGTGCTGGCGGGCCCGGGTGGCGAGGGCGTGGTCGCGAGGCGGTCGCTCGGCGCGGGCGCTGTGACGCTGATCGGGATCAACCTTGCAAGCCCGGCGATGCTGGAGTCCGCCGCGACGCAGGCCGACGTGTTCTGGCATCGCGTGCTGGGCCGGCGTGGTGAGCTGCTGTCAAACTCGAAGCTCAATGAGCTGGTGTCGGCGAATAAGATCCGTGAGCTTCGCGAGGCGGTTGACCTGGACGACGGTTTGAGCGCGTCAATTGCCAAGACCGGAGCCGCGGCCCGCGGGCTGTTGCTGGCGTTCGTGGTCTTCGCGGCGTATTGGGCTTTGGCCGGCCCGATCGCATTTCGTGTCCTGAAGTCACGCCGCCAGCAGCATCATTCGTGGGTCGCGTTTGTGCTCTTTGCGATTCTGTTCACTGGTGTCGCTTGGGGCGGCGCGCTGCTCTTGCGTCCGACGCGGACCGAGGCGACGCATCTGACGTTCATCGATGAGGTCTACGGCCAGCCGACGCAGCGGGCCAAGATGTTCGCCAGCGTGCTGCTGCCGCGATTCGGAAAGATGACCGTGGGCGTGGGGCCGAGTGACGAAGGCGTGACGGACACGATCGCGGGCTGGGAGCCGAGCGACCCGGGCGCGGGGACTGAAACCTTCCCGGACGCCGCGCCGTACGCGTTGGACGCGCGCCGACCGACCGAGGCACGCGTGCCGTCGCGATCGACGATCAAGTCCGTGCAGGTGGACTGGATGGGCGCGCCGCGGTTGCGCATGCCCATCCCGCTGACGGACTCGCCCGTGCGCGTGGGCCCGCCGGCGGAGGGGAGCTCAAAGCCGACCATCAGCGGCCGGCTGGTGCACGAGCTGCCGGGGCCGCTGGTGAACACACGAGTCATCGTCGTGCATTCGCAGATCAGTCTGCCGTTTGGATTGAAGGAGCCGGTGCTCGCCGTGGCCGATGCGCAGGTGCTGCCCGGCGCGTGGATGCCGGGCGAGGCGCTGGACCTTGGCGCGCTGTTTGATCGCGGGCAGCGTCCGGGTGAGGACCGCGCGACGAGCCTGGGCGGCATGCTCGACAGCGTGAGCCCACGCTCGCTGGGAATCGTGGACACCGGCCAGCGCGCGGCCCGCGCGCTGACCGACGATCGCCTCACCGCGATTTCGTTGTTCTCGCTCTTAACGCCGCCAAACGTGGACCCGCTCGGCGTGGCGGACATCCCGCTGTTCCGGCGCTCGAGCACGCACGGGCTGGACCTTTCGCGTTGGGTGACACAGCCGTGCGTGATTGTGCTGGGCCAGCTTGTGGGCGCGCCGGGCAAGCCGAACGCGACGCCGGTGCCGCTGACGGTGGACGGGCGGGAGATCCCGACGGACGGGCGAACGATGGTGCGTTGGGTGTACCCGCTGCCGTCGCGTCCGCCGACCATCAGCGTTCGAAGCGTGAGTGACGACAAGTAAAATGGCGGGAACTGTGAACAAGCGGTCGCGCCAGTGATCCACGCGTTCGCCGCCGAAAAGTGATCGCCCTGATCGGTCTCTCTGACAACGTGTCGCAGGTTTCGACCCGGAGTGAAGTCTCATGCCGATGATTGAAACGATCAACCTCTCCAAGCGCTACGGCGACTTTGTCGCGCTGGACAACCTCAACCTCGCGATCGATCAGGGGGACTGCTTCGGCTTCATCGGGCCAAACGGCGCGGGAAAGACGACGACGATCAAGATCCTCGCGACGCTGCTCAAGCCCAGCAGCGGGCAGGCGATGATTGACGGCCTCACTGTCGGCTATCAAAACCGCCAGATCCGCCCGATCATTGGCTACGTGCCCGACTTCATGGGCGCGTACCAGGACATGGTCGTGACGGAGTATCTGGAGTTCTTCGCCGCGTGCTACAACATCCACGGCTCACAACGCAAGAAGGTTGTGCAAGATGTGCTGGACCTTACCGACCTGAACTACAAGGCCGACGCGGAGGTCAACAGCCTCTCGCGCGGCATGCAACAGCGGCTCAGCGTTGCCCGCGTGCTGCTCCACGATCCGAAAGTTTTGCTCATGGACGAGCCCGCCAGCGGCCTCGATCCGCGGGCCCGCATTGAGATGCGCGAGCTGCTCAAAGAGCTCAAACGCATGGGCAAGACCATCATCATCAGCTCGCACATCCTGCCGGAGCTGGCGGAAATCTGCAACGTCGTCGGCATCATCGAGCGCGGCAAGCTGCTCTACAACGGCACCGTCGCCGAGGCCCTGCGTCGCGCGAAGGTTGGGCACATCGTCCACGTCGCGGTGGTCAACCGAGCTGGCGAGGCGGCCGAAGTGCTGGCGAAGCTGCCGGGCGTCGGCAAGGTGCAGGTGCGCGACGGCGAGGGCCCGGTGCTCAACGGCACATCAGCATCGCCGCTGATCCACGTGACGTTCGAACCCGGCGCACGCTTTGACGTGTCCGACGTGCCGAGCGTGCTGGTGAATCAAGGCTTCCGTGTCGCGCAGTTCAGCGAGGAAGCGGTCAATCTCGAGACCGCGTTCATGCGATTGACGAAGGGGTTGGTACAGTAAGAGGGCGAGGAAGAAGCGATCGAGGGCTGCGGGATCAGCGTGCTGGCTCGGCGACGAACTCGATCTTCGCGTTGAGCTCGTTCGCCGCGGCTTGCAGGAGTTGGTCGACGCCCTGGCTGAGGCCGCTGGCCATCTGCTTGCGGGCGCCGGCCATGAGCATGCGGTCCATCATGCCCGCGTTTGGGTTCTTGATGTCGGCGCGGAGCGTCACCCGCGTCGTCGTTGGGCTGACCGCTTCAAATGACACATTGCTGGACGGGCCCATACCCGCGCCCGCCATCCGCGTCTCGACCATGAGCTCGTTCGGTCGTTGCGAGTTGTCGACATGGACCTCGATGCTCTTGAGGATGTCGTCCACCTTGCCGCCGGACATCTTCGCCAGGGGCGAGAGTGCGTCCTTGATGCGGGCGATGGAGTCCTCGTCCAAGGCCGCGGCGTCGGCGACGTGCTTGGTCATCGCGTCGTAGACCGCCTCGCGCGGGGCGTGAATGATGCAGACGCGACCGCTCGGCTTGGCCGCGGCTTTTCGGAACAGATCAAGAACGCCCATGGTCGCTCCTTCGATTCAATCGCGCGGCCCACGCCCGCGCGTCGCATCAGCGTAGCCGAAACTCAGCAGCGCGTGCGAACGCTCAATCCGCCGCATGAATATCGGCCGGATCGCGGAGCGAGTTGACCGCGCCGGGGACCGCCTCGCACAGCTCGCCGGGGAGCATGCCGGCGGGGGTGTTGGCGTGAGCGGCGCGCCAGGCCCGCGCTGCGCGGTGATGGGCGACGACCGCGAGGGCCGCGGCGTGAAAGAGCGCGAGCGTCTTCGGCGTTCCCGCGTCGGCCTGCGGCGACGCATGCCGGGCGCGGAGCTGCGCGATAGGGCCGGTTTCTTCGATACGGACGTATTGCGACGCGATTCCCGCGATGATGCCGGCGAGAACGTCGCCGCTGCCGCCGACGCCCAGCGCCGGCTCCGGGTCACCAAACGTGAAGGATCGCAGCGCGTCGGCGACGACCGTGACGCTGCTCTTGAGCACGACGACGCAGCCCAGACGCTGCGCCATTGCGATCGCGGAGGCTTCGCGCTCGCCGGGCGTCTGGCAGTCGGTGGGCAGGTTCAGGCTCTCGGCCAGACGCTTGAACTCGCCGACGTGCGGCGTCAGCACCGCCGGCGCGCGAAAATCGCGCAAGACCTCGGGGATCTCGCTCAGCGCGTTGAGGCCGTCGGCGTCGACGACGACGACGCGGTCCTCGTGCTGAATCACACGGAGCGTCAGCGCTCGCGCGCCGGGTGACGCGCCGAGCCCGGGGCCGACGAGCAGCACGCGCGCGTCCTTCGCGGCAAGGTCCACGCAGCGTGACGCTTCGGATGGCTCAAACGTCCCGTCATCGCCGCAGGCGATCGGCAGTACGGTGCAGTGGGGGGCCAGGGTCAGCGCGCTGTGGGCCAGCGGCATGGGAACAACCAGCCGCGCGAGGCCGCACCCGGCCCGCAGCGCCGCGGTCGCCGCGAGCACGGGCGCACCAAGCATCAGCATCGGCGGGTGTGCGCAGCCGCCGATGACCGCGACGGTGCCGAACGTGCCCTTGTGCCCGTGCGGGTCGCGGATCGGGAGCGGGCCGATCGGCTCGCCGTTGGAATCGGTGAGCGTGAGCTGGGCCGCGGTCACTTGGTCTCCTGCACGTCAATCTTCAGGCGGCCCAGGAGCGGCACCATGTTGACCATCAGGTTGTCCATCGCGCCGCCGTTGAGCGCGGAGGTTTGCAGCAGGATGTGCGTCGCGTCAAAGACGGTGTCGTCCGGGAGCGTCGCGTCGAGGTTGATCCAGCGTGCGCTGCCGTCGGGGCTCTCGATCAGGGCCTGCGTCCAGAGGTGATAGCCGAAGACATTCTTGGCACCGACAAACTCGTCGACGTAGATGAGCCCGCTGGCGACGCGGGCGGGGATTCCGGCGCCGCGTAACACGGCCGCGAGGAGCACACCGTGTTCCGTGCAATCGCCGGTCTTGGTGCGTGCGATCTCGCTGGCGCTGGCGAAGCCGACCGAAAGGTCTTTCTCGTCGATGAACGCGTTCACTGCGCGACGGAGGCGCTCGCATCGCTCGCTCGTGCTGAGCTTCGGATCATCAGACTTCGTGATGATCTCACGCACCTTCGGGTCCTCGTGGTTGAGCATTGGCGATGACTGAATATACAGCTCGCGCATCGCACGATCGATGCGGAACGGATCGCTCTTGGCGGGCTCGACGGTGAGTTTGACCCGCTCGCCCACAGTCTCAACCTTCTGCCCGGCGCCGTCCTCGATCACCGGCATCTTGCCGCCGTCGACGCTCAGCAGATACACCGCACGGGTGACCTTGCGCGGGTTCGCGATCGCGCGGCTCGGCTTCACAAGCGTGGAAACCAGCAACTCCGGCGGGTTCAGCGGGCTCAGCGCCAGCGCCTTGTCGGCCAGCACCTGCTCAACCTTGATGACGCCAAGGTCAATCGTTCCCTTGACCATGGCCCCGGCCAGCGAGGTGTATTCAATGACATCGATGCCGCCGAACTTGTCAACGTGGATCGCGCATTTGAGCGCGGGCACGTCGCGACCGAGCACGGAAACAACGGTGTTCTCCAGGATCTTGCGACGAATGGTGATGGGCTCATCGCCGCTGGATGGGTCCAGAATCGTGAGCGAGAACTCTTTCTCGCCCGCTTCAACTCGGCGCTTGGTCTCGCGCTCCGCGGCCATCGGCGTGAGGCAGTTGCCGTCCGGCAGCGGCGCGTCCTCGGTGGCGGTCTGGCCCGCCTGCGAGCGCACGATGCGCACGCCCTTGTCAGTGAACGTCCGCTCTTGCGTCATTGCCTGCGCGCCGAACTTCTGCACGGTCTTCATGCGAACGGGCTTGCCGTCTTTGGTCTCTTCGAACATCGTGGACATGTCGATGGCGACGCTGGTGGGGCCGCGCTTGATCTTCATCAGTGTGGCGGTCTCGCTGATGATGTTGCCGCCCTCGTGGCGCGTGCGGCTCATCAGGTGGCCGGCGCGAGCCCCGTCGATCATCAATACGTACCACTCCTCGCGTGTTGCTGCGGGCGCCTCGGCCGGCGCGCTCGCGGGCTTGGCTGGCGTCGTCGCGACAACCGGTGTGGAGGCGGGGATGGTGTTGAGGGGGGCGTCGGCACGCAGCGTCGGAGCGAACGCGTCGAGCCCGGCGAACGCGAGAACACCCAGCACGAGCGAACGCCAGCGATGCTTTGCAGATCGGGTTGTTCGTGTGTTCGCCATGACGCGATTCCTTTGTGTAAGCGTTCGTGCATCAATGCCCGCGGCGTGCAGATTTGCGATATGCCGCGCAGGGGCAAGGGTAGCGTGAAACGGCTGCGCTCGGGTCGCGTCAGTCACACGCGTGAGCGGCGTGAATCGCCGGTCGCGCCCGCGTGTCCCGAGCGAGAGTTCATCGGCGAGATGACAAACGTCAGCAGCCCGCCGAGCGGTCGTGTCGCGGGGCGACTCAGCGCGCCATCGTTGCCCGCCATGCCCATTGCGCCGCGTCGCGGCGGGGCACCGCGCGAGCCCGCCTGTCGCAGCGCCGCGACCGACGATACGAACGCGGCGTCAACGCTCATCCGCTTGCACACCACCGACACCGTCGTCCCGGTGATCCGCCGGCCGCGTCCGTCGTCGGCGCCGAGCATGTCACGTGCGATCACCTCAAACGCCCGGGCGTACTGCGCCGCGGCCTCGCGAACTTCAGTTTGCACACTGGCCGGCAAGCCGCCAGCGGTTGAAGGCTCGGTCGAGGCGTCGTCGCGCGGGCCGCGCGACTCGTTCGCGGCTTCGCGAATGGCCTCGCTGAGCGCGTCGCGAATTTGCTCCAGTTCCTGGTGAAGCTCCTCGCGGACATCGAGAATCACGCCGCCGTCTGCGGCGCTGAGGATCGGCATCGAGAAACTCAGCAGCGATTCGCCCAGCACGCTCTCGGCTCGCTGTGCCAGCGACGGGCCCGCCGATCCGGCTCGGGGCGTCACGGCGCCACCAGAGCGCACGCTCACGAAACTGCGGCTCGCGGCGAATGCGTCAAGCCCCGCGACGATGGGCACGCTCACACCGGGATCGGGCCCGGCCTTCAGCATGTCCGACGAGACTTTGTCCAGGTACGCGCGCTCGGGCGCGAAGAGCGACGCGTGGTGAAACGACTTCAGCTCGCCGAATCGAGCGTCGTCGCGCAGGCGTTCATCAGCGCGACGCACGCTCACCAGCGGGTCAGCGCCCGGTGCTGAGACCTGAGCTCCGCCGGGCGATGCGTCAAGAGACGACATCACGCCGGCGCGAAACAGCGGGGCCGCCCAGCGCCAGGATTCCAGCAATCGCAAGTAGCGAGGTGACGTACCCATCACCCGACGGACGCTGGCGCGATCAATGCCCTCAGGAACCGGCAGATACGTGACCAGCCGCGAGCCCAAGAGCACCGCGGCCATCACCGGCAGCTCTTGAAGCGTGACGTGGTAAGGGCTGACAACGAGCTTCACTCGGGCGTGCTCCTGCCGAGTGTTTCGGGCGGGCGGGCCGTCGGTGTCGTGACGGTTCGCGCGGTTGACGGCGGGGCTTCCGTCGTGCCCCGCACCGCCGGTTGCGGCCGCGGCGGGGCTGCATCGCGCGACACCGGCGTCGGCGCCGGCGTGCGGTCGACGATCCAATCACAGATCCGATCAACGTGCCAGGGCAACGTCATAAAGAGCAACTCGTGGCCCATGCCGATGGACCAGCGCTCGGGTTTGCCGGCCAGTTGCCAAGCCAGATCGCCGTAGCGTGCCGGCACGGCCCGGTCGTGATTCGCGTGAATCATCAGCGTCGGCATGGTGCTGAGCACGCCGAAGGTGCGCGTGCTGTCCAGCGCCGCGTGCTGGTGATAGATGTCGAGCAACCGTCGTGCGACGTCTTCTTTGCGGGCACCATCCTTCAGCACGACTCGCACCGCGTTGATCCAACCGGTGTACGCGCTCTCGAGCGCGATGCCCAGAAAATCCGCACCGCCGGCGATGGTGACGGCGCTCTGGAACATCACCGGGTCGCGAGAAATCACAGTCGAGAGGACGATCGCGCCGCCGCTCAGGCCGACAATGCTCACGGGAACTTCCGCGGCTCCGGGCACCGTCTGGCGCACATAGAGCATCGCGCCGTGGACGCTGTACGCGCACTCGCTGGCGCGATCGGTCAGCATGTCCGCGATCTGCGAACCGGCGACATCAAGATCCGTGTCGTCGCCGACTTCGAATCGAGCGTGCTCGGTGAATCGCGACGGATGCGCGAGCATGAACAGCACGCCCCAGCCGCGATCGCGCAGCGTGCTGATCAACGGATCGATCACGTTTTCCGGCGTGCCGAAAATTCCGGGCAGGACCACCGCGATGCCCTGCGGACGAACGAGCGTGACCCGTCCGGGCGGATTCGTCACGGCCGGACGCGGGTTGAAATATGCGAACCATGTGCGCTGAATGCGTATCAGGCGGGCGCGTGGCGAGGCCTCTTCCGAACGCTCGCCGCGCATGGCAAGTCCAGAATCAACCGGTCGACCGAGACGGTCGACCGTGACCTCGCGCCCGCTCACGAACTTGAGGTACATCGCGGCGTTGATCGATGCCGGTGGCGCATCGTCTTCAGCGAAGACGAACGACCCGGGGCCTTCGCCCTCAAATCGCACAGTCCCGTCGCCCACGCGTACGCGTCGGCGCGACATCAGCAGGTTGACGTCCTCCTGCTGCTCACGATTCACGCGGCGTTCGGCGTCTTCGCCGTGGCCCATCGGGCGGACAGGGCGTGCGAGCCGAACGATCGTGCCCATGACCCGCGCGCGTGAGGATTCCGTCGTTGCGCGACGAAGCCCCGACCACACCGGCCAGCGATCGGGCCACGCGTCCGCGTCGGGAAGTGCGTGCGCTTCGTCTTGACCCGGCATCACGCCACTGTCGAGTTCGGAGTCAATCGTGCGAGAAGCGCCAATGCCGCCGGGCTTGTAGATGTCAAACGCGCAGCCGGCGCTGGTGGCGATGATCGCCGCGAGCGCCAGCAGGCACGCAGACATCGTCACGCGTGAGCGCGCTGGGCGAAACGAAAACACGCTGGGCGACCGGCCGGTCATGGTGTGCGCTACGAACCAGAGGCGAAAAGCGAGCGACGCGACCTGAAACTCTACGGCGGCGGCGCATACGGGCGGGAATGCAGATGCCCGCGAAACCGCCGCGTCAGAGAGATTCGGCGAGCCGCGAGGGCCGGATGAACCGACCCTGTGATTTATTGCACGCTCGGCGCCCGTCGCACGCCCCAACCGCCCAACTTTGGCCCTGCGCGCCGCGCGGCCCAGACCAACGTCGCAATCCCGACAACCACCATCGCGACGCTCAGCCACTGCCCACGCGACAGGCCCAGGGGCCTTGCGTCAGCTCCGAGGAACTGCGCATCGGGCAGCCGCCAGATCTCGGTGATCACGCGGAGCACGCCGTAAACAATGAGCCACCACGCGGCGATGACGCCGGGCTTTCGCGGGAGTCGCCAGATCAGCCACACGATGACGCCCAGGAGCAACCCCTCTGCGACCGCTTGATAAAGCTGTGAGGGATGCCGCGCGCTGAGCAGCGGCTCGAGCTGCTGGCGATATTGGCTGGCGTGCTTGATGATATAGCCCAGCGCGCTGGACCAGGTTTCGTCGGGCTTGCGGACGCTCTGTACCAACGCGTCAAGCTGCGCCATCTGAGCCACCGTCAAGTCCGGCGTGTGGCTCGCCCCCTCGCGCACTGGCGGCGGACCGGGTTCCACCCATCCGGCCAGTTCCTGTGGGAAGCGCACCGTCCACCATGGCGCGGCCGCGGGCTGGCCCGTCAGCGAGGGCTTCACCACCACGGCTCCGAGCAACTCCGCGTTGACGAAGTTGGCAATCCGACCCAGGAAGATGCCGAAAACCGCGACCAGCCCCATGCAGTCCATCACATGGAGCGTTGCGCCGGTGCGGTCCAGCGGTGCGTCGGTGGGGGGGAGGTTCAGTTCGTCGGTGCGGAGCCAGCGCGTGGAGAACCAGCAGGCGAGAATGATGCCGACCATCCCGCCGTGGCTGGCCATGCCGCCGGTCCAGATCTGAAAGAACTTGAGTCCGAGCAGGCTCTGGTCATAAACGAGGGCGTAGCCAATGCGCCCGCCCAGGAGCGTGCCCAGCACCACCGCCAGCATGACATCCGGCACGCGATCCGCCGGAATCGCGATCAGCCCCCGCTTGGCCAGCCGCCACAGGATGAACCACGCCAGCGAGAAGCCGATGACATACGTCAGCCCATAAAACCGCACGGCGAGATCGCCGTAGATCGTGAAGATCTTGCCGTCGAGGGTGTGGAAGAAGGCGCCGAGCGTGAGCATGGGGGAGAGTAGGGGGGTTCTCACCTTCCGCAGATTCGGACAACTAGGGAGACGCCTGATCGCCGAGTGATCTGAGTACGCCGTCTAAAGAGATTGGGGGACGCTTGGATTCCCAAGCGTCCCCCATAGACTGGCACAATGAAAACTCTCGGCGACTAGCAGTTGAAGAATGAGTTGAAGAACACGTTATAGTCTGCCTCGGTTACACCGTTGTTCACTCCGGCGGATGGGAAAGGGTGGCCTTCGTCGTCAGCGATGTCACAGTACGGGAGTGAATCGAAGAATCCAGAAAAGAACGCGTTATAGTCACCTTCTGTCACGCCGTTGTTTGCTTCAGTCGTTGGGAGAGGAGTTCCTTGATCGTCGGCGATGTTTGCGGGGCAGTTGCAGGGCGAACCGAGCTGCGAGAGAAGATACTGCGCTTCCTGAACTGAGACTGTCCCATCAAGGTCGAGATCGGCGAACGGCGAAGTCTGCGGGTCATCGATCGAACGGCTGCCGCCAGCGTAAGAAATTGCGAGATAGGTTCGGTCGTTGCAATCAAAGACGCCATCGCCGTTCAAGTCGAATGACGTGCCCGGCACCGGGAGGTAGTTACTCGGGAAACTCCGTGTTGGCGAACCAGTTGTCGGGTCGACACCATCGAAGGCGTTAAGAGTTGCTTCATCGATCTCGCCGTTCGGTCCAATCGGAAATGGAGCGGGATTAAATCGAACGCGGCCGCTAATCGTCATGCGTGTTGTGCCTGCCGGAAATGCGATGAGATCGTCTACTCGAGTTCCCGCGAGGGATACACTCCGAATGTTATCCTGAAAGCAAGAATAAGTATCGTAGTTTTGTGGAGTGATGGCGTCGGCAAACTCAGTTCTATCAAGGTCGCCATAAAGCCCGATACCATATGGGGTCACCCTCAAGATACCGCGACGAGACACACTGAGAGTTGGTGTGCTTGAACTGCCAGCAAAGAAATCAATATCGATGGCAATCACGCCGACAACGCTAGCGGGGACAAGAAATGTAGCATTTCCGCGCCAATGCCTCGCACGCGTTCCGGACGCATCGGCGTTGCCGACAATGGTCGAGAGCTGAACCGTTCCGCTCGATTCCACAAGCAACGGTTCACGTGACGCCGACATTGTCATGGTCAAGTCCGATGCCAATCCCGTCCGATACGTCCGCCAAGAGCAGGGTTCCCCTCGCTCCGGGATGGCATTATACGGGGGGCATGTCCTGGTGGACGTGCCATCTCGGGGAGGATGAAAGCCACCGCTGATCGCGCCGCACGCCCCGGCGCCCATAAGAGAGAACTGTGACTGAGATGCTATTCCAGTTCCATAAGCGGGATCGCAGCCGCTCACGATAAAATCATCGAACGCGATCGGGATTGTATTCAAGTCAGTGGAAACGACTGTTTGGTTGATGAAAAAAGGACACGTGTTACTCGAGAGAATACCAAAGGGAGCTTGACAGGGCGGATCGATAATGCCGTAATTCAAGACATCAGATTGTACGCTTTGGGCGAACTGCGTGCCTTGTCCACCGGATGGCGTGCCATAGAACTCATTTCCCATATTGACCCAGAACTGGAGTTTTCCGGATGCCGACGCGTCGGATTTCTGGGAGTGTGCATCGGCGAGTGGAGTTCCCACAAGTATCAGGGCGGCACATGGGACGCATACCGAAAGCGTTTTCATAACAAGCTCCTTAAGCGGCGGACGTTGAAACCGTCCCACGGACGAGTTCAGCGGCCACACTTGGTAATGCGAGTATACTCGATGTTAATATGGGCAGCTTAGAGAAACGAGGAGATTCATGTCTTATTAGCAGAAGCGTAACGCATTCGGTGTACGCTTTGGTTTAAAAACAACGCCCGGGTTTCCCCGGGCGTTGCGAATGGTCTCAGTATTCTGAACTGACACGATCAGCGTGATCAGTCAACCCAAACGGTAATGTTCGGGTTCGCCGCGGACGTGATCACCGAGACCGGACGGAGGAAGTTGTTGACGCGACGATCAGAGGTGAGCGCCGTGGTGCCGCTGCCTTCATCGCTCTCGTCGACGAACAGGTTGTCCGGAACGACGGCGCCGTTGCCGGTGATGTTGCGGCGATAGGTCGTCTCGATCGGGTCGGGACGGGTCTCGAAGGTGACGTGGTTGTCGTTGTACACGATGTTGCCGGCCCAAGAGTTCTTGCTGCCCAAGATGTTCAGCGTCACGGACTGATCGCCCGCGGCGTTGTTGGCGAGGAGGGTCCAACCCGCGGTCGGGTAGGGAGCCGACTGCGTGGTCGCAGACTGCCCGGTGAAGAGCGGGCCGCGCGAGCCGATCACGGCCTCGGTGGCGGTGTAGGTGTCACGCCACTTGGCGGCGCGAGCGTTTACGGGCGGGTTGTGGGCGTAGCTGTTGTTTCCGACGCCGGTGGTCCGGGGTGCACGATTGCCAAGAACGGCCGTGTCGACCGGCGTGCCGGCAAAGCCCGGGTCCCACTGCGCGTTCGCGGGAGTGGCCGCAGCGCTGGGCGAAGCGTTCGCGTACTGGTCGTCAACCTTCACGCTGCCGGAGGCCTCGGCAGGGCTCACGCAAATCTCCGGCGTGATGTTGTTGTTCCAGATCAGGAGCGACAGGATGTTGCGGGTGGTGTTCTTCGTGTTCTGATCGTTCTCGGACGTCGCCGTGGGCGTCGCTGGGACGGCGGTGCCGACGGTCGCACCGTTGCGATCCAGCTTGCTGGGGAGCGGGAACTGCTCCTTGTTGGAGCCGGCCCAGGTGACCATGGCCTGGTGGATGCCGCGGGTCTGGGTGCCGTCCTTGAGCTGGCGGGCCGACTTGCGGGCCTTGCCGAGGGCGGGGAGGAGGATGCCGACGAGCAGCGCGATGATCGCGATGACGACGAGCAGTTCGATCAGTGTAAAGCCACGCTTCTTCATTTGGAACTCCGAGGTGCCCCGGCGTGGTCCGGGCGACGATGCCCTGAAACGCCGGGATTGTTTGTTGCCTTCCCGCCGCTGCGACGATCGCGAGCGAGCCGGGTGTCTCCGTCATCAGGCGGAGACAAGTGACAGGACCAAAACCGAAACCCTTACCCTTCCTGAGGCCACTGCGGACGTTCAACCGATCGCCGACTTTTCCGGTCCGGCGCCGCCAACGCGGCCCACCAAACCAAACCCGGCTGACGAGGTCCACCCGTTCCGCTCGAACACGCCCGTCGCTTCGCTGCGACGAGTCGTCCTCGGCATTGTCCTGAAGGGTGGCGGTTCGGGCTTCGTGTGACCGGTTGAGATCCAGAAGCCCGAGGACGCGGCGGGTATCTCGACTGCCTTCCTCTGTCACCTGTTTCGCAAAGAGCGAACGAGGTGACAGGCGAAAGATGATCAAGAGCACCACCGGCGGCAAGAATGCCGCGATCCGAGTGATGTGTGATGGGTGGACTGCGGCTCCAGTTTCACGGAGCCCGGTCGCCACACGCGTGAGTGCGATGAACCAATCGAGCCTCAAGGTGGAAACCACCTCGAAGCCAACCTGTACAACTCGCACAACGCGGTCACTCGGCGTCAGCCTGGTGGGCACTGCCCCGATCCATGAGAACCTTCAACGATTACCGAGTGAATCACTCGGATCAAACGCCGAACGCGCCATGGGCCGGAGGGCCCTCAAGTTGTCGGCTGACGAGAACGGGCTCTTGCAGTGGCACTTGGTATCGGCGAAAGGGCCGAGGGGTGCCGTTATGAGCCTTGGCGGTGGAGGCCGCCGATGAGTGCGATGTGAACTGAACTCCGCTGCAGTTCCTGATCGCGTCAGCCAGGGACAGGACAATCTAACAGTTCTCTTCGAAGTGTCAACTGGGCGAGTTCCCTGTTCCGGAAAAAAGATTCATGTCGAACGAACTCGGTGAGTTGCCTGAGTCCGTGTGCCTGTCGGTTGCGCTCGTTGATCGGCATGTGTTCGCATTCTGACCATGCCGTTAGAGCCCCAGCGTGTTGATGCCGCAGTCCACAAAGATCGTCTCGCCGGTCACGCCGCTGGACAGATCGCTCGCCAGATACACCGCGGTCTTGCCCACGTCATCACCCTCGACATTGCGGCGTAGCGGCGAGTTCGCCGCGACGTGATCGGTGATCTTGTCCGCCCCGCCGACCGCCGAGCTCGCGAGCGTCCGCAGATACCCGCCCGAGATCGAGTTCACGCGGATCTTCTCCGGCCCAAGCTCCCAGGCGAGATAACGCGCCGAGGACTCCAACGCCGCCTTGGCGACGCCCATGACGTTGTAGCCGGGAACGACCTTGTCCCCGCCGTAGTACGACATGCACATGATGCTCGCGCCGCCCGCGCCCGCGGCGGTCTTGGCCATCAGCGGCCTTGCGGCCTTGGCAAGCGCAATCAGCGTGTACGCCGAGATGTCCAGCGCGAGCTTGAACGCCTCACGCGGCGTATCCGTGAACTTCCCCGGCGCCAGCCATTCGCGATCGGCAAACGCGATCGAATGCACCAGAATGTCCAGCCGATCGAAGCTCTCAGCGTACTTGGTGAACGCTGCAGTGATGTCCTCGTCCTTCGCGGCGTCAAGCGAGACCAGCCACGGATCCTGAATCCCCAGGGCCGAAATCGAGCGGCGCGTGCGATGCTCGTTCTTCTCGCCCGGCAGGTGGGTGAAGGCGAGCTTGCAGCCGTGGGCCAGGAGCGATTGGGCGATGAACCAGGCGTAGGAGCGTTCGTTGGCGATGCCGACGATGAGCGCGACCTTGCCGTCAAGAAGTGCCATGTGAGGGCTCCGTGAGGAGAGATGGAAGAACGTGACAGCATAGGTGCGAGGTGATGGCGAGGTGGTGCTGATGGCTCTTGGGCGGCGCTGAACGATCGCCTGATGTCAGGCGACCCACGCGCTACCTGACGCGCCCGCGGGTGCGACGGCGACGCCAAACGCGCACGCCGCTAGACTCGATCATGGTTGATCTCAACGCGCTGGAACTCGACGAGGTGTACGCGGAGTTGAACGCTGGCTGCCTCGTGAGGCGACTGCTCGAGCTGGCCCGCGATGAGGACTTGGCCGGCAGCGCGGACGCGGATTGGGAACTGGGCGACTTGACCAGCCGGTCGCTCGTGCCGGGCTATGTCCGCGGGCACGCCAGGGTCGCGTTCCGCCAAGCCGGCATCGTCAGCGGCCTCGCGGCGCTCGATGAACTCCTGCTGGTCTTCAAGGCCGATGTCGATGTCGAGATCGCGATCCCCGATGGTGCCGCCGCGCGGGCCGGCGACACCGTCGCGACGCTCACGGGCGACATGCGATCCGTCCTGCGCGTTGAGCGGACGTTGCTGAATCTCATCTCACGCCTCTGCGGCATCGCGACGCGCAGCGCGATGTTCGTCGCGGCGGCGAAGGCCGGCGGCGGGCGGGCCGGCGTCTTTGACACGCGCAAGACCACGCCGGGGCTGCGCACGCTGGAGAAGTACGCCGTGCGCTGTGGCGGGGCGCAACTGCACCGCATCGGGCTGTACGACGGCGTGATGATCAAGGACAATCATCTGGCTTCATTGCGCGGGCTGAGCGGAGCCGCGGGGATGGAGGGGCTGATTGCGGAGGTGAAGGGCGCGGCACGGAAGGCCCGACAGGAAGCGCCGCGCGCGGGGCTGCGATTCGTCGAACTGGAGGTGGATTCGCTCGAGCAACTTGGCGCAGTGCTCGATGCCGGCGGCTGCGGCGTAGACATCGTGCTCCTGGATAACATGACCCCGGATCAGCTTCGCGCCGGCGTCAAGATGCGCGACGACGCCAGCGAACGCACCGGGCCCATCGAACTTGAAGCCAGCGGCGGCGTGACGCTCGAAACCATCGGCGAGATCGCGGCGACGGGCGTGGAGCGCGTGAGCACAGGCTCGATGACGCACGGGGCGGTGTGGTTGGATGTGGGGCTGGATCTTTGAGAGGCGCGAGTGATGGGTCGCGAGTCGCGAGGGAAAACCAAAGCGGCAAAGCAGCAAAGCTCAAATTTCAAACCGTCTGCTCGCTTCACAGCAACGCCGATCCGATTTGCTGCTTTGCGCTGTGCCGCTTTGAGCCTTGTCTCAAGTCGCCCCCTCACATCTGCCCTTGCGCCTTGAGCTGCCGCTTGACCTCGTGCCGCACGATCTGGCCGCCGGCAAGATAGATCACATCCTCAGCGATGTTCACCATGAGGTCGCCGATGCGCTCCAGCTCGCGCCCGCAGCGATAGCACAGGATGCCCGCCGCCTTGCTCTCGCGGCTGTCGGTCATCGCATCAATGCACTCGATGAACAACTGTTTGTCCAGCTTGTCGATCGCCTCGTCGCGAATCACCACCGAGCGGGCGGCTTCGACGTTCGTGTTCAGCAGCGCCGTCAGCAGGTTCTGGCACATGATCGGCACGCGTTCGCCCATCTCACCCAGCGCGGTCGGCAGGCGCGCGATGCCCACGCCCTTGAGCTTGATGCTCTGCTTGGCGATGCTGGTGGCATGGTCAGCGACACGCTCGAGGTCGGCGTTCACCTTCAGGAACGTCGCGACAGTACGGAAGTCTCGCGCCACCGGCGAGAAGAGCGCCAGCACGCGATAGCACTCTTCCTCAATGCGCACTTCCTCAAGGTCGATGTCGTCGTCGCGCTGCACCACCGCACGGGCCAGAGGCTCATCGAGCTTGAACAGCGCCTCAATCGCCGACTCGAGCATCCCGATCGCGGTCGTCGCTTCCTTGATCAGTCGCAGACGGATCGCGTCCAGCGCCTTGTTCAACGCCGGGTTCAAGTGCGGCGAGCTCAGCAGCGGTGCTTGGTCAGAATCGGGCTCGGGAAGCGGTCGCAGGTCGTCAGGCATGGCAGGAGCGTCCGGTGAAATTCAGTGGCAGCGCACGGCGGGAAAAGACATCCGCCGGAGGGGCAGAGACTCGGGAACTTCCCGGAGGGTATTCACGCGGGTTCGCCGCCGCGTGAGCGACATGTGAGTTCAGCCGTGGAAATAGACACCTCGCAGGTACCCGAACAGGGCACGCTCTTGCGTGCTCCGTCTGGCGCACGAACTGCGCGAAGAAAAAACAGTTGGCGCAACATTCCATCGTGCGCCGATAGCTCCACTCGCGCTCACCACGGTGACCGACACTCGCTCGCGCGTGTGATTCAGTGTTCTGACGAAGCTCGATTTCCGCCACGAGGCACCCATGACGATCGGCAACTCCAATCCAGGCGTGCAACCGACGTACGCCTTCCACGTCGCCAAGGCGTACGGCAAGCCCGGCACGCAGCCGGTCGCGCCCGTGCAGCCTCGCCCCGCGACGAACGCACCGACGACGAACGTGCCCCGCGAGGGTGTCATCGGCGGCGTGGGTGTGTCGCGTGCCGTGACATTGCCGACCACGCAGCCAACGCCATCGCCCCAGGCCAAGACACGCATCGACCAGCTCGTCGGCGCAACCGTCGCCGGCAAGGCCTCACCGGATTTCACGGGCGTGCAGGCTTCATATCGCGCAGAGGTTGAAGGCCTTCGCAAGTCGCCGTCAGTCCTGCCGATGTACACGCGGCCGTCGGATCGAAACGCCGTTGAGACCGTGCTGCTGGTCGGGCGCACGCTCGACACTCGCGGCTGATCTTCCGCTCGCTACCATCCTCCGTGAGCATTTTTCGTGTGTGTGATGAAGCCGGGCATCTGGTGCGGTTGCACCCGATCGGGCTTGGTGCCGGTTTCTCGCTCGTCGCCCGCCAGACCCGCGGACGACGCCTGGACATCGTGTTCGCGCTGCTGGCCCGCACCGCCAAATCCGGTCGATTGCTCTCGGTCGTCGGCACGATCGCACTGGTGGGCATGATCGGAGTGCTGGTGGTCTCCGAGACCGCGGTGGGAATCTGGATGCTGATCTTCTCGCCGATCGCCAGCACGCTGCTGATCGCGCTCGGCGGGCTCGTCGTTGCCGGATTGGCGATGTCACGCCGCGCGGGGCACGCCGTCGTCCGCGCCATGCTCGCGCGTCGGCGCTGCCCCGCGTGCAACTACGACCTCGCATCGCTCGGCGTCGGTACCCAGCGTGTGGTGTGTCCGGAGTGTGCCGCGACGTGGAACGCGGACTCCATCGGGAACGAAGCGGTGCGCGAGCCGGAACTGGTGATCGTCAAATGGGCCGGCCGTTGACGATCACGCGTGCGATGGGGGGGTAGCCCACCTCAAATGCGAGCACGCGTTCGTCCGACCCGCGGAGGATCAGCAGATCCGCGCGAGCCCCAGGCTTGATGACGCCGCGATCGGTGAAGCCGAGGAGCGCGGCGGGGTTGACGGTCGAAGCGACAATTGCCTCGCTGGGCGAGATCGCCAGACGACGCACGCCCATCGCGATCGTCTCGCACATGCTCATGCACGGTGCCGAGCCGGGGTTGAAGTTGGTCGCGATGCACAACGCGCCGCCGGCGTCAATGAACGCGCGGGCGTTGGCAAAGCGGCTGTCCAGATGCACGCCGCACATTGGCAGCGCCACGCCGAGGGTCTGCGAGCGTGCGAGCGTCGCGAGATCCGCCTCGGTGCTGGCCTCCAGATGGTCCACACTTCGCGCCCCGAGCCGCGCAGCCTCGGGCGTCATGCCCAGCGCGTTGAACTGGTCCGCATGTACGCGGAACGGCAGCCCAAGCTCCTGCGCTCGCGTGAACAGCTCCACGCACTGCTCGCGCGACCACGCGCCGCGCTCGCAGAACGCGTCAACGGTAATGCCCGGAAACTCCGATGCGACCGCCGGGAGCGTCTCGCGTATGACGCGATCGACAAAGCCCGGCTCCGATTCGTCGATCGCGTGCCCGAGCAGGGCGGTTGCAACCAGCGTTCCGGGAAACGCGGCGCTCGCGCGATGAATCGCCCGCAGCATCTTGAGCTCGGTCGCTGTGTCCAGCCCATAACCGGACTTCACTTCGATCGTCGCGCTGCCGCAGCGCAGCATGATGTCCAGGCGTTGCAGCAGCAGTTCCGTGAGTGTCGATTCGCTCGCCTCGCGCACGCTTCGGACGGTGGACATGATGCCCCCGCCGCGAGCGAGGATGTCCAGGTACGCGACGCCGCGCCGCTTGTCGTCCCACTCGCCGAGTCGCTCACCGGCGAAGCACGCGTGCGTGTGGCAATCCACGAACGCCGGGATCACCGCAGCCCCCGCCGCATCGATTTCGATCGCATCGCTGGCGTCGCGAGATGTTGTCTCTGTCGGTGCCGGCGACGTCGATGATTTGCCGTCTTGGCCCCGCGCCTCGATCCACGAAATCCGCCCATCGCGGACAACAACGTCCGCGCACGGAATGACTTCTAGGGCGTCCATCTCGCGGCCGCGCAGCGCCGAACCGGCGCCGCCTTGCGGCCTTTGAGGCGACACCACGCGAGCGTTTCGGATGATCAACGACATGGCGGTACGCTCAACGGTTCAAACACCCAAACACACAACGGCTGCGAAACGCCCATATGACGCCGAGAAACAAATCCACTCAGGAAAGCGGGCCCGTGCCCGGCCGCTCGCTCAAACCCGCAAGGAAACGCAGCAAGATGTACGCCGCGACGCGCGCGGTGCGGCCTTGTTCATCGTGTGCCGGGCACAGTTCCATGATGTCAAAGCACTTGACCTGCGGACTTACCCCCGCGGCGTGCGCATAACTGGCCACCTGATCCACCGTCAGCCCGCTGGGGTTCAGCGCGCTCACGCCCGGCGCCTGCGACGAATCGATCGCGTCCAGATCAACGCTCACGAACGACGGCCCCGACGGCAACTGCGCCGCGGCGTCCGCGATCGACCGCGCAGGCTGGATCACACGCCCGCCGCGCGACACGAAGTACTCATGGTGCTCGCGCGAGTTGACAAAGAACCGAAAACCCACGACGCGCAGATCCTTGACGCCGCAGTTCTCAATCAACCGGCGAAACGGCATGCCCGATCCCGGCTCGGCCCGCACGTCCAAATGCGGGTCGGTATACAGCCCTGATCGCACGCCGAGCTTCGAGCACGCTGCGCGAACGAACGGAAACGTGAGGTCATGCCCGCCGCCCAGCGCGATCGGCAGGAGTCCAAGGTCGATGATCGCCTCCGCGGCCCGCGTCACGCGCTCGTGCGTCTCGTCCAGCGTCGCGCCGGGGATGACATCGCCCGCATCAAACACCCGCGCGAACTCCATCCCGCCCGCCGGCTCCGCGACGCCATAGCCCGCCAGTGCCGCCCGGATCGCCCGCGGCCCCATCGCAGCGCCCGGACGCCCGCCATTCATCCGCACGCCCGTATCATCCGGGATTCCCAGAATCGCCGCCCGGCACCCCGCGACGCTGCTCACATCGCGCACGATCGTCGATGCGAATCGAGAATGCGTCGTCGGGTGAATCTCGGCGGGCTGGGTAAATGGGATCACGGGCGGCAGGATAGTGAACCACGGAGGCCGCTGGCGCGCCGTTCACCTACGAAAGTCGCCCGGCACTCGGCTGGCGTCTATCATCTCGGCCCCGCTCGGACTGTCCGAGTGGTTTCGTTGGGGCGTTTGTCCGTGTGCGACAGGAACTGTCGCGAAAACGTGGACAGCGCTCCTAACTCTCCGGCCCCGCCGACAACCGGCGTGACGGCCCGAAAGGACAGCAACAATGGCTAAGAACATCGAACTTTTGCTCACTGAAAACGTCGAAGGCACCGGCATCGTCGGTGATGTGGTCAAGGTCCGCAAGGGCTTTGCCCGCAACTACCTCATGCCGCGTTCGATGGCGACGAAGCCGTCGGAAGAGCTCATCAAGAGCCTCGCCGGCAAGCGCGCCGACGCGCTGAAGCAGATCGAAGTGCAGCGCGCCGAGCGCAAAGAGACCATCTCGAAGCTGGACGGCTACCAGCTCACGCTGATCCGCTCGTGCAACGACATGGGCATCCTGTACGCCGCGGTCACGCAGCACGACATCGTCGTCGCGCTCGGCGCCGCAGGCTTCAACGGCATCAAGGAGCGTGAAGTCCGCCTCGGTCAGACGATCAAGCGTGTCGAGCACTATGAGCTCAGCGTGAAGTTTGACGCCGAGCTTGAGGCCTCGATCAAGCTGGACGTTCAGGCCGATCGCCCGCTGGACCTGCGTCGCAGCAACGAGCCCACGCCCGCTCCGGCTGGCGAGGGTGCGCCCGAGGGTGGTGACGCTGCCGCGGTCCCCAGCGAGAAGCGCACCAAGGACCGCACCGCCAAGGCCGACAAGGCCCCGAAGGAAGACAGCGAGCCCAAGGCCAAGGCCGGCAAGTTCGAGAAGCGCCCCGACCCGAGCGACGCGCCGAAGGTTGAAGCCGCGGCTGGCAAGGGCGAGAAGAAGAGCAAGCGCTAAGCAGTCTTCGCAAGCGTGCGAATACGAAATTCCAACGCCCCGGCGAACACTCGCCGGGGCGTTTTTTTTCGTACGGCCAAGCGGCTTTGCTCTGAGTGTCCGAGCCTGGCCGGGAGCCCAGATGCACCGACCCGCGGGAACGGGTCGGTGGCACGTCAGAGCGTACCGAGGCGACCGCCATCGATCGGCAGGTTGACGCCGTTGATGTACGCCGCGCCGGGCGAGCACAGGAACGCGACCGCCGCGCCGATCTCATCCGGCTCGCCAAAGCGGCCGGCTGGCGTGGCGCTGATGATGTCGCGCTTGACATCGTCCTCGCTGACGTTGCCCTTCGCGGCTCGCCCCTTGACGATCGACGCCAGCCGGTCCGTGCTGGTGTAGCCGGGGAGAATGTTGTTGACGGTGATGCCGAAACCGCCGAGCTCGGTGGCCAGGCACTTGGCCCACGCCGCGACGGCGGGACGCACGATGTTGCTCACGCCGAGGTTCGGGATCGGTTGCTTGACGCTCGTGCTAGTGATGTTGATGATGCGTCCGTAGCTCGCGGCTTTCATCCCGGGCACGATGAGCTGCGCGAGCAGGTGGGCCGCGATGAGCTGCGCGTTGATCGCGCCCAGGATCGCCTCCGGCGTCGCATCGATGGCGCTGCCGGGCGCGGGCCCGCCAGTGTTGTTAATCACGATGGTGTAGTCGCCGGGCGACTGCGCCAGGTGCTCGCGCACGGCGGCTTGGGCCGGGGCGGGGTTCGCCAAATCCGCCACGAGCGTGTCGTGGGCCGCGCCGTGCAAGGTTGACAGCGTCGCCAGCGCACCGGGCAGTTTCTTGGCATCGCGCCCCAGCAGCGTCACGCGTGCGCCGGCTTCAGCGAGCGCCTGGGCGCAGGCCAGGCCGATGCCGCTGGTGGAGCCGCAGACCAGGGCGCGACGTGTGCTGAGCGGGTGAGTCATGGCGGGTGTTCCGATCAAGAAGGCATCGAGGCACGCGGCATCAAGAAAGGTGTATGCCAGAGAATGTCGCTCATTTGCCGCGTGCGAAATGCACCAGCGGGATCGTCGCCATCGTGTGGAGGCCCGGCTGGGCCGCGAGCAGGGGTTTGATGGAGTTGAGCGTGATCGAGCTGGTGGCGATGTCGCCATGCACGCCGCCCTCAAAGACCATGTTGATCTTCGGCTCGCCGTTGACGATCACGCGATCGCCCGGCGCGGGAGACTTCTGCCCGATCGAAGCTTGAAACACCAGCGTGAGCACCGTCTTGCCCTTGCTCTTGCCGATGGCGACCTGGCGAACGCCGCAGGCGTTGCCCTTCTTGATCGGGCCGAGGCCGCAGCTCATCGCCTTGGTCGCCTTCACCGGCTCGATCGTCTCGGACCACTTGTCGATCTTCCAGCCGAGGTTGCTCGCGACAAAGTGCAGCGACTCGCCGAGGCCGACGTGGCGCAGCCAACCGGCCTCAATGCCGGCATTGAACTCCGCATCATTGAGCGTCGCGCCGATCTTCTTCTGGAACGGAATGCGTCGCGTGGTCGCGTCTTGAATCCGATGAATCTCCAGCGAGTCCACGGACTTGCACGCCGTGGTCGCGAAGACCGCCGCGGCGTCCATCAAGAACCCGGGATTCACACCCGTGCCCAGCAGTCTTGCCTCAAACCGATGCGCCAGCGTGTCCAGTTCCTTCGCGAGCTTCTTATGGCGCAGCTCCGGCCACACCAGTTCTTCACATGTGCTGACCACCGCCATGCCCGCCTTGAGCAGAATCCGGAACGTGTCGGCGCATTTACGCAGATCGCTCGCGGTGGTCACGATCGCGACGTCAAACTTCGACCAGTCTTTGATGTCGTGCAGCGACGCGACCACTTTCGTTGACGACTTCACGCCGGGCACGATCTTTGACAACGGCTTGCCGGCCAGCGCCGGGTCAACGTCTACCGCGGCGGTGACCACGCCGAGCTTGCGATCGTACAGATCGCGGACGACGCGTTGACCGAGTGGGCCGAGGCCGACGTGAAGGACTTTGAGCATGGGGTTCTCAAGGAGTGCGATGAAGTGAAGGGTGTCGAGCGTGTCCGCTCGAAGTGTGCGGATCGTACACGAATGCCGGGTAGAATGGAAGGACCAGGCGTCTGGTCCGAATCTCGCGTTGCTCGCAGAGCGAACGGCGCGCCCATCAAGGAACGTCATCATGTCTACCGCCGCCACGCTCCCCGTCATCCTCTCCGCCAAGCGCACGCCGGTCGGCCGTTTCATGGGCGGGCTGAGCAAGGTTCCCTCGCCGGTCCTCGGCTCCTATGCGATCGCTGCGGCGCTGGAGAACCTCGGCGGCGCATCCAAGCTCGGCGATCAGATCGACGAGTGCATCATGGGCTGCGTCCTTCAGGCCGGCCTTGGCCAGAACCCCGCGCGCCAGGCCGGCCTCAAGGCCGGTCTCCCGGACACCCTCAGCGCCCAGACCGTCAACAAGGTCTGTGGCTCCGGCCTGCAGGCCGTGATGCTCGCGGCTCAGTCGATCAAAGCGGGCGACAACCAGCTCGTCGTCGCCGGCGGCTTTGAGAACATGACCGCGGCTCCGCACTTCGCCCGCATTCGCGAAGGCGTGAAGTACGGCCCCGCCACGATGGAAGACCACATGGCCTACGACGGCCTGCGCTGCGCCTTCGAAGGCTGCGCCATGGGAAACAGCGCCGACCACATCGCCCGCAAGTTTGAGATCAGCCGCGCCGATCAGGACCGCTTCGCGGTGCAGAGCCACATCCGCGCCGCTGAGGCCACGAAGCAGGGCTGGTTCAAGGGCGAGATCGTGAACATCACGGGCGAGCAGGCGATGGACAAGAAGTCCCCCGGCGTCGTAACCGACGAGGGCGTTCGCGCTGACTCGACGATCGAGGGCGTGAGCAAGCTCCGTCCCGCGTTCGAGAAGGAAGGCACGGTGACGGCCGCGAACGCCAGCCAGATCTCCGATGGTGCCGCGGCGCTCGTGGTCTCCAGCCTCGCCAAGGCCGAGTCGATGGGCGTCAAGCCCGTCGCCCGCATCGTCAGCTACGCCACCAGCGGCGTCGCGCCCAAGGATATCTTCGCCGCGCCCATCGAAGGCATCCGCATGGCGCTGGAAAAGGCCAGCCTCAGCGCCAAGGACATCGACCTTTTCGAGATCAACGAGGCGTTCGCGGCTCAGGTGCTCTGCAATCTCAAGGGTCTGAAGGCAATCGGGCACGACATCCCCGAGAGCAAGGTCAACATCGCCGGCGGCGGCGTCGCCATCGGTCACCCGATCGGCGCCTCCGGTGCTCGCGTTCTCACCACGCTGATCCACCAGCTCATCCGCACCGGCGGCAAGCGCGGCGTCGCCGCCCTCTGCCTCGGGGGTGGCAACAGCGTCGCCATGGTCGTCGAGATCTGAACGCGCGACGTTGACCGGTTCACAATGTCACCGACCAGCTTCCCGTGCCACCGACCTGTTCCTCAGGTCGGTGCTCGTGGACAGTCGTCTGCATTGACACAAAAACCCGCGTTAAACGGCGGGTCGGGTGTCTCACTCGCCACGCGCCATCAGCACCAAGTCATCGCGATGCACGAGCTCCTCGCCGAGTGAGTATCCCAAGATCGCTTCAAACTCCGCCGAGCGCCGCCCGGCGATCGCGCGGGCCTCGCTATCGGTGTACGCCGCGAGCCCTCGTGCGATGACGCGCCCCGCATCGTCCACGACGTCAATCGATGAGCCGCGGGCGAAGGAGCCGTGAACGCCTGTCACGCCGCGCGGGAGCAGCGACGCGCCGCGTTCCACCAGCGCCGCCGCGGCTCCGCGATCAACGCTGACGCCGCCGGTGACGCGCACGCCCGCGACGATCCACGCGTCGCGACGCGACGCGGCCCCCGCGCCGCCAACCTCGAAGTACGTCCCCAAGGCTTCGCCATCGAGCAGACGCGCGAGCACGTTCGGCTCGCTTCCGGACGCGATGATCGACGGGATGCCCAGCGAACTGGCCACGCCCATCGCATGCAGCTTGCTGGCCATGCCGCCGACGCCCGTCAGCGTTTTCTCACGCGAGACGTGCGATTGCAACGCCGCGGCGCTCTCGGCACCGGAAAGCCGCACGCTCGGCACCACCCGCTGAGGGTCTCCATTCTCATAGAGCCCTGACGCGGTCGACAGCACGATGAGCAGATCCGCCGAGATCAGCCCCGCGACGTGGGCCGCCAGCGCGTCGTTATCGCCGAAGCGAATCTCGTCATAGCTCACCGTGTCGTTTTCATTAATGATCGGCACCACGCCCGCCGCGTGCAGTGCCCCCAACACGCGGCGTGCGTTCAGATACCGGGTGCGATCAACGAAGTCATCCGAGATCAGCAGCACTTGGGCGCTGCTGAGCCCGCGTGCCGACAGAGCGTCGTGCCACGCCTGCATCAGTCGGGGCTGGCCCACCGCTGCGGCGGCCTGTTTGCCCACAATTTCGCTTGGCGGTGCCTGGAGACCCAATGCACGAAATCCGCTCGCCACGGCGCCCGAGGAGACGATGGTCCCGTCCAACCCGCGCCGCCGCAGCGTTGCGACCTGTTCTGCAAGATTGTCAACGCGATCTTTCGAAAGATGCCCCCCCGGCGCAAGGACCGCCGAGCCAATCTTGATAACGACGCGTTGAAGCGCGGGAATGTGTCGTGCGTGACCCATGCGTGAAACCTTAGGGGTCCATCGAGCCGCGGCATTCACACTGCGCTGAAACCCAGTTGTGATATCCTCTGTTGTGCAGCAATCCGGAAGCATCCCGAAGAGCGCCAGCGACCGAGCCCCGACTCGCCCCATGGGTATGGGTGCCGGCCTGAGTGGCGAGCGTGCGACGATGACTGCGGCGCAGGAAGCCGCGGAGCGTGCGCTCGCAGAGCTTGAGCTCTCGCTTGGCGCGACGCCGATTTCGATCGACGCGGCCACCAAGCGTGGCGACAGTACTGCAACTCGCGTGTCTACCTCCCGCGACGTCGATCTGGCGCTGGTCGCGATCTCGCCGCACCATGTGCCTTCGGTTGATGAGGCGCTTGAGATGATCGGACGCGTGCTCTCGCCTCGCAACATCATGCTCGTGAGCGCTGAGGCGGTGCTGGGCGGATTCCTCGAGCTGGAGGGGGTGCCGGGCATCTCCGTCATGGCCGCGAGCCTGCCGGGCGTTGGTATCCACGCGTTTACCAGCGAGGACCTGCCACTGACGCTGGGCGTTGACGAAGAGGCGGACGCCAAGGGCGACCTTGCGGAGGTGGCGGAGGCCGCGGGCATCACCGGGCAGCACCGTTGCACGATCCTCGCGGCCGATCCGTACAGCGTGCCCATCACCGGCATTCTGCCGACGCTCTCCCGCGCCCGCTCGCTCTGCTCCCCCGCCGGTGCCGGCCCGGCGACCGGCAGCACCGCGCACGACGACGTCACGCGGCGCGGGCCGATCGTTGGCGGCATGGCATCGGCCGCCATGCGCTCCGGTGGCAACGTGCTCGCGGTGAACGGCAAGGTGCGGCGACAGGGCTTGGTGGGCATTTCACTGAGCGGGCCGATTCGGGCGGATGCGGTCGTGAGTCAGGGCTGCCGCGCGATCGGGCCGAACATGATCGTGACCAGCGCCAAGGACAACATCATCCTGTCGCTGGGCGGGCGGCCGGCGCTGACCGTCATTCGCGAAGAGATCGACAAGCTGTCGTCAGAGCATCGCCAGTTGCTCTCGCGCGGCCTGATGCTCGGGCGCGTGGTTGATGAGTATCGCGACCGCTTCGGCCCCGGCGACTACCTCATCCGCGCCGTCACCAAAGTTTCGCCCGAAGACGACGCGATCATGGTCGCCGATCAGTTCCGCGTGGGGCAGACCGTGCGGCTGCACCTGCGCGATGCGCAGACCGCCGAGCGCGACCTGGCCATGCTCATGGACGTGCAGGCGCTGGACCAGCGTCCCGTCGGCGGCCTGCTGATCACCTGCAACGGGCGCGGCACGCGCCTGTTCAGCAAGCCCAACCACGACGTCACCGCGATCCAGCGCGCGTTCTTTGACTCCGGCGGCGTTCAGGCCGACATGGCGGGCGAGCAGCGGGCCAAGGGCGGCAAGATCATCCGCCCGGTGATGGGTTTTCCGCTCTCGGGGTACTTCGCCGCGGGCGAGATCGGCCCGGTCGGTGACGGCGTGTTCCTCCACGGGCACACGGCGTGCGCGGTGCTGTTCCGGCGAGTCTGAAGAAGTCGCGAGTCGCGAGTGGGGGGACGTGAGGCGTGAGGCGTGAGGCGTGAGGCGTGAGGCGTGAGGCGTGAGTAGCGTCCCGCCACGAGCGAGCGATCGCGCGTCGCGCCGGTATGCACGATTCCCGATTCCCGATTGCCGTCCACGGAGCTTCCCGCCTTACTTCAGCTCCACGCTCCAGTACGCGTTATCCAGGAACGCCTTCCACGATGCGTACTTGTCTTGGCCAAGGCGCAGCGCGATCAGCGGGTTGCGCTTGGGCATGACGGGCTTGCGGATGAGCTTGATGTTCGCCTGCTGCGGCGTGCGACCACCCTTGCGTGCGTTGCATCGGATGCACGCGCACACAAGGTTGTCCCATGTGTCCTTGCCCGACTGGCTCCGCGGCAGCACATGATCGATTGACAGCTCGTTGGTCGGGAAGTGCTTGCCGCAGTACTGGCACTGGTTGCGGTCGCGCGCGAACAGGTTCCGGCGGTTGAGCTTCACGCCCTGCGCCGGCAATCGGTCATACCCCAGCAATCGCACGATCCGCGGCACGGCGATCTGGATCCGCACCGTGTGGACCCAGTCGTGCTTGTCGGCCTCGAACTCGTGCTGGAACGCCGCGAGCTCGGTCCAGGATTCGAAGTCGTACTGCTGATACTGCCCGTCGTTGACGGTGATGACCTCGGCCATGTCGCGCGCGAGCATGGTGAAGGCGCGGCGCGCGCTGACGACGCGAACCGCCATGTACAGCTTGTTGAGGACGAGCACCTTGGAATCAAGGCCGCTGGCGGGGATGGAGACCGCCGGACCGGGCGTGAGAAAATCCCCGCCGGCGAAATCTTCGCCGAACACGTCCTCGGGCACTCCATGCCGATCGAACCTGTCACTCATGGAAAACTCTCCGGCAGGCGACTCCGTCGCAAGCCATGGGTCCACGAACACAGACATTGATGATACCAGCGCGTAAGGGGGCGGGTCGAGGGCAATTGTCAGGGGATTGTCAAGGCGAACGCAACGCCATCGTGTTGGCGGACGGGTCTCGCGCCGCGTGAGCTTGCAGCGCGTGTGCCGGTTGTGCGGTCGGCGCGGGCTGCGCGGGTGGGGGCACATGCGTCGGTGAAGTCTGCGCCGGGCGCAGGACTGTCCGGTGATGGGACGCGACGACGGGTCCGATGTGAAAGGGCCGGCGCGCCCGATCGCGCCGAAACCCCGCTCACGCGCACACGACGGAGGACGACGAACATGAAGCTTCTGGACATTCTCAAGGCGGCGATGGAGGCGGAGGCTTCGGACATCCATCTCGTGGCGGGGCACCCGCCGGTGATGCGCGTTCACACCGTGATGACGCCAATGGACATGCCGCTGTTGAGCAACGAAACGCTCTTGCAGTTCCTGGAGTCGATGGCGAACAAAGACGCGCAGGCGCGGTTCGCGGCGAACAAAGACGCGGACTTCAGCTACTACGCCGAGGGCCTGGCTCGGTATCGCGTGAACGTGCATATGCAGAAGGGCACGCTGGGCTTCTCGATGCGCGTGGTGAAGACGAAGGTGCCGCCGCTGGAGAAGCTGAACCTGCCGGAGGTCATCACGCGTCTGACGTATCTGCCGCGCGGCTTGGTGCTGGTGACAGGCGATACGGGCTCGGGCAAAAGCACGACGCTGGCGGCGATGATCCAGAGCATGAACGAGCGGTACAGCAAGCACATCATCACGCTCGAGGACCCGGTGGAATACACGTTCAACAGCGACCGCTCGCTGATCGAGCAGCGCGAGCTGGGCAGCGACATGCCGAGCTTCGCCAGCGCACTCAAGCACGCGCTGCGTCAGGATCCGGACATCGTGCTGGTCGGCGAAATGCGCGACCTGGACACGACGCAGCTTGCGATCACCGCCGCTGAGACGGGTCACTTGGTGCTCAGCACGCTGCACACCTGTAGCGCTGCGCAGACGGTCGAACGCATCATCGACATGTACCCGGCGAACCAGCAGAACCAGATCCGCGCCATGCTCAGCAACACGTTGCAGGCGGTGGTGAGCCAGACGCTCTTCAGCCGCATCGACAAGACCGGCATGTGCCCGGCGGTCGAGGTGCTGCTGTGTACGCCCGCGGTGCGCAACCTGATCCGCGAGAATCGCACGTTCGAGATTCCGAACGTGATCGAGACCAGCCGCGCGATGGGCATGCAGACGCTGGACCGCAGCATCTCCGAGCTCTACTTCAACGGCATGATCAGCCGCGATGACGCGATCGCCAGCGCCAACATGCCCGACAAGCTGGATCGCATGCTCGCGGCGTGAGCCGATCGGAGACAGGCCGAACCCCGCCACGGAGTGGCTGGGCTACCAAGGCAAAGAAGACCCGCCTCGGAGAGGCGGGCCACCTGAGACACCGACCCGGTCACACTTGAGAGCGCACCATGCCGCAGTACAGGTATCAGACGCGAAACAACTCGGGGCAGGTGCAGTCGGGTGTGGTCGTGGCCGACACGATCGCGACGGCGGCGCAAATCCTGCGGAACCAGGGCGTTCACGTGCTCTCGGTCAATCCGATGGGCGCCGAGGAGACTCGCGCCAAGTGGATGGCCAAGATCGCGGAGTTGAACGCGGGCCGCCCGCGTGCGACACACGTGCTGGACTTCACCACGCAGCTCGCGGTCATGCTCCGCGCGGGCATCAACCTTCGCGCGGCGCTTGAGGGCATCGGCGACCAGACCACGCATGTGGGCTTCAAGAAGGTCATCAACAGCCTGAAGGCCGACGTCGAAAGCGGCAAGCAGTTCAGCCAGGCCTTGCAGAAGTATCCGAAGCTCTTCGGCCCGCTGTACATCCACATGGTGCGGGCGTCGGAAATGGCCGGCAACTTCAGCCAGATGCTTGACCGCATCGCGGGCTATATCGGGCAGGAGATCGAGACCCGCAAGATGGTGATCGGCGCCGCGATCTACCCCGGCGTGATCGGCACCATGGCGGTGGCGGTGACGGTGTTCCTGCTCACGTTCGTGCTCCCGAAGTTCAAGAGCGTGTTCCAGGGCAAGGAGGACGCGCTGCCGTGGGCGACGACGTTCCTGCTGGGGCTCTCGGACCTGATGGTCGAGCGCTGGCCGTTCATCGTCGGCGTGCTCGTCGCGATCGCCGGCGGCTTCTATGCCTTCGCCCGCACCGAGGTCGGCTCGTTCTGGATCGACAAGTCCAAGCTCTCCATCCCGATTATGCGCGGCATGTTCCGCTCGCTCTATATCTCGCGCTCGCTCCAGACCATGGGCCAGCTCGTGAACGCCGGCGTGCCGATGCTCGACGTGCTGCAGATCACCGGCGATGTCTCCGGCAACAAGCTCTATGAGCGCCTCTGGCTCAGCGTGCAGGCTTCGGTGAAGACTGGTAAGAAGATCAGCGGCATGCTGTTCAAGAGCAAGCTGCTGCCGCAGGCCGTGGTCCAGATGATCAGCGCGGGCGAAGAGTCCGGAAAGTTGGGCGAGGTGCTCGACGAGATTAGCGCGTACTACGCGAAGCAACTCAAGGACCAGATCAAGGCCGTGACCAGCATGATCGAACCGATCATGATCGTGCTTATGGGGTCTGTCGTCGGGTTTATCGCGATGGCGATCATTCTGCCCATCTTCAAGATGAGCCAGATCGTGAAATGAATTGGATGGTTCGGGGTGTGGGTTTGGGGTGGGGGCGGTGGGTCTGTGGAGGCCGGGAGTGAACGCGATGCGTCTTCAAGCAACCCAGCGGCGACTTGTTGAGCTCCTCACGCGGGCGAGCGAACACGGCGCGCCCAGCGTTGGCGGCATACGACGCACCCGCACGCCGCGAGCCGCTCACGGTTTCACACTCCTGGAGTCCGCACTCGCGACCGTCATTATCGGCGTAGGTGTGCTCGCGCTCGTCGAGGCCCAGGCGACCTTTACCCGCACCAACGGCTATTCAACCAGCTCCGCGACCGCGACACACCTGGCCAACGAGCTCCGCGAGCGCATGCGGTGGCTGCCCCGCCACGACCCTGTCACCGGGCTCTTCGTCACCAGCACCGGCGCGACCAGCACACTCACCGGTTGGGGGCGTGAGGACGGTGAGGTGCTTGCCGAAGATTTCAACGACATCGACGACTTCGACGGCGTGGTCTTCGGCGCTGGCGGCACGTTCCCCGGCCCCATCGACGCCTTCAACCGCACGATTCAGAACACACTCCCCAACGGTCAGCCCGAGACCGATGGCGAAGGTGAGCCCGTCTCGATGCGCGGCTGGTCACAGCGTGTCGATATTCAAAAGATCGACCCCTTTAACTCCGCCACCGTGCGCGATGACAGCTACATGATCGCGCCTTCGGGCACGAACCCGGGTGTTGCGATTGATCAGTTCCCGCTGCGCGTGACGGTGACGGTGTTCTATCAGGGGCCGACGGATTTGTCGCCGCAGAGCATGGCGCGGGTGGTGTGGATCGTGCCGCGCTAAGGCGACGGAACGCGAGATACCAAGCAAGGACATTCGCCGGTCGCGGGGTGGGCGGAACACGAGGCGGAAGGAACGACGGCACTATGAACATCTCACGCGGAACCAGCCTGATCACCCGGATCGCCGCGGCCGCGGGCAGCGCCAAGCGCTTGCTCCGCCCCAGAACCAAGCGCGGCGTCGTCTCCATTCTCTCGATGATGTTCCTTGTGCTCTTCGGCTCGCTGGGTCTCGCGATGGCCATCGTGAGCCAAGGCAACCTGCGCACCGCCTCGACCAACCTGCACGTCCTCCGCGCGCTCGGCGCGGCAGAAACCGGCATGGGCATGGCCAAGAGTCGCATCGAAGACGCCGTCGCGCGGTTCGTGGTGGAAAAAGGCACGATCGACGCAGGCTTCGGCTCACGCCTGTGGAACGGCTCAACGACCGGCACCGACGGCAACATCCGCATTCTGGCGGCCCAGGGTTACAACGAGTTCTCATTGCCGCAGGGCATTGCGCAGGCGGTGGTGAATCGCCACATGGCGGACCTGAACACCGTCGCGGCGCCGGGCACGGTGATCCAGACGCAGCTCGCCTCCGCGCCCGCCGGCGCGGACACGACTCGCTACGGGCTGACCAACTGGATCGTCACGCCGGCCATGGCGGTCGAGGGCGCCGCGGGCGATGCAAACCCGGCCGCGTTTCAGATCACCTATGCGCCGCTGGCCAACGGCACGGACATCCGGGTCTTTGTCACGGGCTACTCGTCCGTCAGTTCCATGGGGAGTTCCTACAGCTACGCCCGCACAGCGTCTGAGACCGGTGAGCGTGCCCTCACCCGCACGATCGTTCAGGACTTCCGCATCGTCAAGCGCCCGCAGCACGCCGTGATGGGCCCGAGCCGAATCATGATCGGCAAAAACGTGGACATCGTGGGCAACATCGGCGCGACGTTCACCGACGTGAACTTCACCAACGGCGATCCGATCGTCATGAAGTCCGATTTCTTCGGCCTCAACGGCACGCTCGATCAGAAGCTCACCGATCTGTTCAACGGCATTCGTCAGTATGACCAGGATGGCGACAACCGCCTGCGCGGAAATCACCCGACGGAGCGCCAGGGCATCCCGCCCTCGACGCGCGACTACAACAACGACGGTCAGGGGGATAACGCTTTCTCGGATTCCACCGGCGACGGCTACATCGACGAGTTCGATGTGTTCATGAATCACTACGACACCAACCGCGATGGGCGGCTGATGCTGTCCGCGAAACTCACGCAGGGCACGCCCAACGCTGGCGGCGCTGCGGAGTTCGCGGCCGATGATGACTTGGCGTTCCTGATCGACTCGGGCAACCCGGACCGTAACAAGAACGGCGTGTCGGGCTATACCGAAGCCGCGGACAACTCACGTATCGTCAGTACAAGCGCGATCCTGGACACCGACGATCAAACACTCGGTTTCCGCGACGGCGTGATCGACGCACGCGACCAGTATGCCAAGGTGCGCGGGCGTCTCGTGCTCCGTGTGAACCAGGGAACCTGGGCCGCGGCTCGCGGCGGCAGTGTTTCGCCCTTGCTGCAGGGCTCGATCACGCCGCCCACCGGGCGCTCGGCGCAGACCTACAACGCCGACACCGATGCTCTACCGGACCTGTCCGAGTCCACGTTCACCAATGCCCAGGGCTCGCTCACGGCGCTCGCTGATGGCGCGAGTTTTTCCTCGCAGGTCGCGACGCAGCTTTCGATCGGCACCGCGGCGTTGCCGACATATACCGAGACCAAGACGAACGCGAGCCTGCCGCGGTACTTCCGCGCTGACATGAACAACGCCGCGGCGCGGGCGCTCACGGGCCAGGATTTGTGGGAGAAGATGCCCTTCAACAGCCCCACGTTCGTGGACTGGTACATCCGCCCGCGCTACGAGAACATGACGTTCAAAAACGTCAAGATCCCCGCGGGCACCAACGCGCTGTTCGTCAACTGCACGTTCGTCGGCGTCACGCATGTGCAAGTCAACAACGCCAACACGCACGAGCTCTGGAATCTCTACGGCTCGCTCCGCTGGGACGCGACCGCCGGTCGGCCCGTCCCGATCACGCAGCCGCTGGACAAGAGCGACTTCGTGCGGTATACCTCCGGCAACGTCGTTGACGGTCCGGCGAACTACACCGATTTCCCTGACCCGCCCGTCATCAACGGCGTCACCGTCACCGGCGCCAACCGCGACACCAAGCGCTACAGCAACAACATTCGCTTCCACAACTGCCTCATCGTCGGGTCGGTCGCCAGCGACGCGCCGACGGCGTTCACGCACGTGCGCAACAAGCTGCAGTTCACCGGCTCAACACGCTTCACGGACAAACACCCGCTGAGCACCGCCCTCAGCCTGAACCCGGATCCGGACGACCTGCCCGAACTCGCCAAGAGCTCGCTGCTGGCACCCAACTACTCCGTCGACATTGGCCAGTTCAACAGTCCCACTGACGCCAGCGACATCACCGGCGCGCCCACGGGCCAGAACGTTCAGCTCCGCGGCACCATCGTCGCTGGCACCTTTGACGCTCGCGGCAACACCTCCATCGACGGCACCCTGCTCATGACCTTCAAGCCCGAGCTCGGCTCCGGCCCGCTCCAGCAATACGGCCAGCCCGTGGGCAACCCGTCGAACTTCAACGTCACGCTCGGATACTTCGGTGCCGCCGACGGCGATCAAGAAGCCCTCGATCCTTCCACGCTCCCGGTCGTCAACGGCCAGCGCATCGTCGGCTATGACCTTGACGGGGACGGTCTGCCCGACCTCGGCCCCACGCAGACGCCCACCGCAGCTCAGGTCGCCGCGGGCGCAACGGCCGTGCCGTTCTACGGCTTCGGTCGCGTGCGTGTGAAATGGAACCCCAAGCTTCCCATGCCCGACGGCATCATGCTGCCCTTGAGCGCCACCGTCGTCCCCGGCAGCTATCGGGAAGGGAAGGTGCTCTAATGACTCTTCGCCCGCACCATGATGTGCTCCCGGCGTGTGATCAATCGGCCGCGTGTTACTCGTGTCAGCAATCCGCTGGCTCATGCCGCCCCGCACGGTCGCGCTCGCGCCGTCGCGCCTTCAGCCTGATCGAGATGCTCGTCGCGCTCACGATCAGCGCCACGCTCCTCACCGCGGCGCTCGTCGCGCTAGACGTGATGTTCAAGCGATACAACGCCATCAGCGACACCGCCAGCGCCAACGTCGTGGCACGCGTCGCGGTGCATCGCGTGCTCCAGATGATCCGCACGGGCAAAGAGTTCGGCCCCGCGCCGACGAACGTACTCGACGCGACGCAGAACCCCGCCGACCACGACCGCATTGAGTTCGTGTCGTTTGAGGACACCGCCGCGGGCATCCGCGAGGTGACGCGGATTCAGCGTCGCGACGCCGAGGCGACGATGGTGAGCGACGCGATGACCGGGCTGCGTGGGCCGTTTGTTGTGTGGCTCGTGGTGGATCGCACCGAGGCCGGTGAAACCGTCCGCACCGAGCGCCCGCTGCTGGATGGCGTGCTCGACTGTCGCTTCAACCTCGCGTACGACGTCGGCCCGCGATTGATCCGCGCGACGGTGGACATCTCGCTTCAGCCCGGCGGCACCAACTACGCCAAGTACGACTCGGACAGCGGGTCGTGGACGATCTCAGAATACAACGACCAGACCGGTCAATGGGTTGATCGTCAGGCGATGAACGGTGGCGAGCGCAACCCCACGCTCCGCCTCGTCGCCAGCACCCGCCCGCGCATGAGCGTGATCGACGACGAGTGAGTCGCGCTCAGCGTCGGCCCATGAAGCCCGTGGACGGATTGCCGACGTAATGCACCGCGAGCGTGTTCGTCGCGCCCTGCACGCCCAGCGGCTCACCCGCGACGAGCACCACCGCGTCCCCCGGCTTGGCCCATTCGCGCGCGACAAGTTCACGATCGACCTCGGCGTTCCATGACGCGAGCGAGAGACGCTCGCCGGGCGCGATGGGCATGACCATGGCCCAGACGCCGCGAAGCAGTGCCATGCGCCGCGTCTGGCGCGGGCTTGAGGAATAGGCGATGATCGGAATGTCAAATCCCGTCTGCGAGAGGTACCGAGCCGCGCCGCCGTGCTGCGACCAGCAGACGATGAGCTTCGCCTTGACGTCGCGCGACACATGCCACGCGCCGTGGGCCAGCGCCGCGGTGCGGTAGCCGGCCTGCACGACGCGCC